>Ga0105249_10002198_pt1 | contig 16904 bp, 15 predicted proteins | sample KBSS44metaG_FD_81522 | JGI IMG/M metagenome (GOLD analysis project Ga0105249, IMG submission 81522) | Switchgrass rhizosphere microbial communities from Kellogg Biological Station, Michigan, USA - KBS S4-4 metaG | ecosystem: Host-associated > Plants > Roots > Rhizosphere > Soil | place...
CCCAGCGCTTCGCCGATTTCCGGCGAATTCCGGGACCAATGGACAAAAGGGGTCACATGGTCCTTTTGCGCGATGACTCCGACGGGGTACCGTGCGGCGAGTCCGACAAGCCGTGGGGGAGCGTGCCGTGTACTTCAACGACGTGAACCTCGACGACATCGGCGGCCCACGCCGTGCGTCGTCGAAGTCGGCGCCTGCACGGTCCACCGCGAGGAGGACGGCCCGCCCAGCGGCAACGCGCGTGGCGATGCGGGCCGTATCGGCGACACCTCCCGCGCCGGCAAGCCTGCCGCTACCTGCGGTTTTCCCGCCGCCCGCGATGTTCCCACCGCCCGCGGTCCTTCCACCGCCCGCAATCTTTCCGCCGCCTTCGGCGCACGCGCAGGCTCCCCAGAATCTCGAGCCGGCGCAGGGCGAGAGCGAAGACGGGACCGGCGGAGCCGACGAGACCACCGACGACCCGGCGGGGCAACGGACACACAAAAACGATCTTTCTTCGCCGGCCGCACAGCAGCCATCCGCAGGAGCGCCAGAGGACTCGTCGACGCCCGAACGCCCACGGCCGGCCCAGGCCGACTTCGAGGCCTTCTTCGAGAGCCATCACCGGGAGCTTGGCCGACTGGCGTTCCTGCTCATCGGCAACAAGGAAGACGCGGAGGACATCACCGCCGACGCGTTGACCTCGGCGTGGCTGCACTGGGACCGGGTTCAGGCCGCCGAGAACTCGCTGGCCTACGTTCGGCGTAGCGTCGCGAACCTGGCGGCGAGCCAGGTTCGCCGTCGGGTCCGGCAGCGCAACCTGCTGACCCGGGTGAGCGGGCAGCGTGAGAACCCGACGACGAGCGAGCCGGACGTGCCCCAGGCCCTGCACCTGCAGTGGGCCCTCGACCAGCTTCCAACGCGCAAGCGTCAGTGCGTCGTCCTGCGCTACGCGCTCGACCTCTCCGAGGCGGAGACCGCGGACTGGCTGGGGGTCTCGGTCGGCACGGTGAAGAGCCAGACCTCCAAGGCCGTAAGCGAGCTGGAACGACTGTTGAGCGTCGGCGGTTCCGGGGCGGGCGCGCCGGAGGACGGCGGCCGCCATCAGCGGGAACCGTCGCGCGCCGGCACGCGCGGCTCCCGCAAGACGTCCGGACGGCGCCGTCAGGGCCACGCGAACGGACCGTCGGAGCCGACCCGCACGGCGTTCATGCGGCTACGAGGTGGCGAGGCGTGAACGTTCGGCGACGCCGGGCCGTCTTCCCTGCCTCAGCGAGTCCGGACGCGTCGCTGAGCCAGGAGGCGAGCGAGTCGGCGGGGCCAGCCGGTCCCAGCGGCTCGACCGATGCCTCGGCACTCGCCGATCTCTCCCTGCCTACCAGGCCTGCCAACCCCACCGGCCCTGCCAGTCCTTCGGCCCCTACCGTTCCTTCCGCGGCCGCTGACCCTTCGGAGGCCGCCGGGCCGTCGGTGCACGGCCTGTTGCGGTCGTCCCTGCAGGACGGTCAGCAGGGCGCGGAGGGTGAGGTCAGCTCCGCCGCGATCAAATCGAAGATGCTGACGAGGATGGGGGCCCAGTCCTCGACCGGTCGTCCCAACGCGGCCGGTAGCTGGCCACCGACGGCCACGCCCGAGCGGCGCCGTACCCGGCGGCCCGCCGGCGGGCCGTCCGCCGCGCGCCGAACCGGTGCCGCCGCGGTGCGGCGGCCCTGCCGGGTCGTGCGCGCTCGGCCGCGGCTCGTGTCGGTCGGCGCGCTGGCGGCGATGGCCGGTGTCATCGGTGCCGGGGCGGTCATAACGTCCACGTCCCACGGTGGCGAGACGGTCCAGGTGACAGCGACCGGGGAACTGCCGACGATGCGTCCGCCGACGACGCCATCCCCCACCGCCGGTCAGGCGTCGGCTTCCGCGGCGGCGGCCGCACCGAGCGTGTCTGCGCCGCCCTCGGCCCCGACCGCGTCCGCGGCTACGCACCAGGAGACGACCGGTACCACCGCCACGGCCAGCCCCGCTCCCGGCAGTCGCAATGGCAATGGCACCAACAACGGGGGCACCGGCGGTAGCGGCCGCGGGCAGACCGACGGCCGGAGCAGCAACGGTGGCATCGGCAGGAACGACGGCGGCACGGGTGGACAGGACGGGCATCGCGGCGGGTCCAGCCGCCCGGCCGCGGCCCGGTCCGCCACCGTCACCTCGCTCTCCAGGGGAGACCAGCTGTCGCTGCCCGGAAAGGGCACGGCCGACTGGGTCGTGTTCGGAGGCGGCTACTACGGCATCCTCAGCCGCGCCGCGATCTCCTTCCCATTGATCGACACGGGGCGGCTCGTCGGCGTGGGCTCGGGGAAGGACGGTTTCGACACCAGCGTGTCCTGGGTCGGTGAAATCCCGCCCTTCATCCAGGCCAGTAAGGTCAACAACAGGCTGGTCATTCCCAGCGGCCGTTCCGCGGTGTTGACCGTCTACCGCGGTCCACTCACGGGGAAACTGCTCGTCTACTTCGGCGGGGCCACTCGTCTCAGCGTGCGGGTGAAGGCCGACGGTCTGCAGGACAGCAGCTACTGGCTGAGGCTGTCGGGCTCCGCTTCCTCCGGGTTCGCCACCATCGATTTGAGCGGCCTCCCAGACTGGACACCGGCCACCATCGCCCTCGCGGGTTCCGGAGACAGACCACTCTCGTTGTCCGCCGCCGTGCTGCGCTGACGCTGTCCAACGCCGCCCGCCGCCGTCGACAGGCCCGCCGCCGTCGGACAGGCCGGTCGCTGTCGATAGGCCCGTCGCTGTCGTGCTGGCTGCCGTCGTACCGGCCTGGGCACGCCTGCCGGCGCGTCACATCTCGTTCTCGCCGCGCGCTCCAAGCCCGCCGGCTATGGCTGGCAGTCCGGAGGTGGCGGCCGGGGGGTGGTGGGAGGACGCGAGTGCCGAGCCGCGAGGCGCCGGCGCAGCTGGGAACCGTGCGCGACTGCGCAGGCGGGACCCGCCGAGAACGTCGGATAGCTACCGAATAGAATGAATTTCCCGGGAGGGGCGACACGGAGCCGCGAGCTTCTGCGTGCCGCCCCACCCCTGGGGCACCTCTGCCGCCCGGGCGGGAGTGGGGGGCCGGGCGGCAGAGGTGGGGATGGAATGTCCGCCCTGCCAGCGGACGTTCCGGTCGCCGATTGAACCGACGACTTCTGGCTTAAGTGGCCCGCCCGCCCGGCTGGGGGGGGTAAGCGGGGAAACGGGCGGGCCAGAACACCGAGCCGGACCTCCTGGCGCGAGCTCCGGTTGGCATTCACTACTAGGTCGCTTGGGGCGGCCCGTAAGTTGCCGTCATTTTCAAGATTTTTTCGGGGCCTGCGACCATGGCCGTGACCTGCACCTTTGCCCGGCAACGCCCTGGCATGATCGCAGGGGGCGAGCCAGGATGCCCGCCACGGCCGCCGCTGGCGAACCAGGACGGAAGCGTGACGGACCACCGCCTACCTGCCGTCGAACATGGGAGTAGCGTCTGGCGTGTGCGCAGGGTGCTGTTCTCACCAGGGTGGCTACTACGCCACGCGCTAGCACTAAGCCTCGTGATCTTCTTTGTGTACATGGGTCGCTGGCAGTGGACGAAGGGCGAGTCCAGCCACGGCACCCTGCAGAACCTCTTCTACGGCATCGAATGGTGGATCTTTACTGCCTTCGTGCTGTACCTGTGGGGAAAGATGATCCTGGAAGAGCTCCGGCCGAGCGCGCCCCAGCCAGCGGACGGCGACGGCGAGGCCACCGCCGAGACCACCGAGCAGCCGGCGTCGAGCCTGGTTCTCGCGTCCCTGGCCGCCTCGCCGCCAGACGACGAGGATCCCGACGACGCGGAGCTCGCGGCCTACAACCGCTACCTCGCCGCGCTGCGTGAGCAGGACCGGGTCTGACAACCGACGCCCCGATGCCTGACACCCCGACGCCTGATACCCCGACTTCTGACACCCCGACTTCTGACGCCTGACATCGCCATGTCCCTTTCAGCGCCCTCTTCCGCCCAGTCCGCTGGCCGTCCGCCGGCCGCGCCGACGATGCCCGGAGACCACTGATGACCGCCCCCAGCCAGGACCAGGCCTCGGCCGCCGACGCCACTCGCTCTCCCAGCCAGGCCCCGGCGGCGGCCAGGCGGTCGGCCACGCCGGCCGTCATCTCCAAGGCACTGACGCGCTACCGAACGCTCGCGTACGTCGTCGGCGTGGTCCTGGTCACGCTGGTGCTGGTCGCGGTGCCGCTGAAGTACGCGGCGGACGTCCCGCAGCTCGTCCAGGTGATCGGCCCTGTTCACGGCGTGTTGTACATCGTGTACCTACTCGTGACCTTCGATCTCGCCGCCAAGGCGCGCCTGCCGTTCGGCCGCGCCATCCTGGTGATGCTCGCCGGAACGATCCCCTTCGTCTCGTTCATCGCTGAGCGGTCGGTGACCCGCGAGGTGCGCGCCCGGCTGGCGGCCGGCGGCGCGCCCGACCCCCAAAGCTGACAGCCGGCAGCCGAACCCGGGCCCCCGGGCCTTGGCCGCGCCCCGCGCGGTCGTCGCCCGCCCCGCGCGGTCGTCGCCCACCCCGCGCGGTCGTCGCCCACCCCGCGCGGTCGTCGCCCACCCCGCGCGGTCGTCGCCCGGGCCGCGCGGTCGTCGCCCACGTCGGGCTCTTCACGCGCTCTGCGGGTCTGGAGCCGGCAGCTGTGGCGCAACCTTGGTCATTCGTGACCGGCGGTGCCGGGAAGCTCGAGTACGGGCGGCTCGGGTTCGAGCGGTTCGGGTTCGGGAGATCGTGGGACGAGGCGCAGCCCGGTGGACCTCGCCCCATTGGCCCTTGGCCCGCGACGGGCCACGGCCACCGATACCGAGAGCAGATCGCCGGGGGCCAGCTGGCGCAATCGCCCGAGTCGGCGTGACCGCGCCGGGCCGCCGAGTTCCAGTGATCCCGAAGACGGCGGCCGCTGGACGGGGGAAGAGAAATCATTCCCGCGCGACCTTGGGCTCTCTGGTGACTCCGACGACCGGTGCGGTGGTTCCGGGGACCGGGGCCATCGGCCACGTGAAGAAGGATCATTCTCGCACGGGGGCTGGCCGTGCAGGCCGACGGCGCTCGGAAGATCCGTGCCCACCAGCCGAGGCCGGCTCGGGCTGACGGCGCCAGCCGGGCCGGGCCGTTGCCCGAACAGCGGGGCACGGAAAGCGGCGAGAAGCTGCGCCTGCTCGGTGCCAAACGCGATGTACCGGCCGTCCGACCAGGTCAGCAGATCCGCCGCGAGCCGGCCGGTGCGCGCGACCAGAAGGCGGCGAACGGCGGAGTCCCACACGATGACCAGCTTGTCGGGGGCAAGCCCGCGCAGGCAGCGCTCGCCGACGGAGCGGTACCCGGCGACCAGCCGACGCGCGACCATGTAGTCCTCACGCCCGCCGCCAGCCACCTCGCCGCCCGGCGGCTCACCGCCCGGCAGCGCTTCACCGCCGATCCGCCAGTTCGTCGTCGGACGATCCATGCTCGCGGGACCTGCGTGGCTCACGGGACCTGCGTGGCTCACGGAACCTGCGTGGCTCACGGGACTCCGGGGACTCGCGAGCCCGACGATGGACCCGCCAGCGGGCCGGACGACGAGGCGCGCGCGAACCGAGTGGGCGGCCGTCACCACGACGACCGTGAGACCGCCGTCGTCGACCGCCGTCGACGGGGTGGGGCCACCTGTCGCGCCGGCGGCCGTGACGACGCCGAAGGGGCCGTCCAGATGCACGGCGCGCGCGGCCGGCAGGCCGAGCGAGGAAGAGGCGAGCATCGACGTGAGGGTGGAGCGACGGACGTCGGCTCCGTCCAGCCGCAGCAGACCGCAAAGGGTCACGCCCGCGCCTCCCTTCCCCGTCGTCTCCCCCGTTGGCTATGCCACCGTGGTGCCCCTGCCGACTCTCGAACCACCCGTCGCCGCACGGAATCGTAAGGCAACGGAAAGTTACGCTCGGCCGGGCGTCAGCGGCAATGCTCAGCGACGGAAAGTAGCAGGTAGACCGCTCGCTGACTGGCCCGTTGACCGATTTGGGGTCACCAACCTGCGCTCGCCCGAGCCACGCTCCCCTCGGTGACGATTTGGCGGAGCATGACCCGGAATTACCGGCTTGTCGCAGGCTTTCGCGGCCATTCGAAGTTTTGGCGTTCGTACACCTCCACCGGGCCAAGTTCGTGCCTTTGGGTGGTCTTCTAGGCGCTGGCGCGTCGAAGTCAGGATAGGACACACGGTGACAACGACGTCACACGGCAAGGAAGTGACATGATCGCTGACACCGCCACCGGCTCGCTGGCAAGCCTGGACTCACTCGTGCCCGGGCCGGCGGCGGACCAGCTCGCATCATCCTGCGGACCGAGCATCGCGGTGTCCTGCCTGCTCGCGACCTTCGCCACGCTCGCGGCGCTCGCCTGCGCCGCCCGGATCAGGGCCGTGTCCCGAACCCGTCTCACCCGCGGCACCCCCCGCGGAGGTGTCCGCGAGGGGCGCGGCGGAGGTGTCCCCCACAGCGTCCGCAGAGGTGTCCGCAGAGGTGTCCGCAGCACCGGCTGGACCGCCGCCGCGGCTGTCGCCGTAGGCATGGCCGTCTGGTCGACCCAGCTCGCGGGCGGCGCGTCCTGCGAATACAGCGGCGCCGCGCTGTTCGACGTCCGGATGACGCTCCTGAGCGCACTGGTCGTGCCGGCCGCGACCGGCCTCGGACTCGCGATCGTCGCCGCCGACCCGGCGAACGCCCGGCGGCTCCTGCTCGGTGGGACGCTCAGCGGAGCGGGCTGGTCGGGGGCGACCTTCATGACGATCGCCGCCCTGCGGACGGCCGACACGGTCGGCTACGACATCCTGCTCGCCGCGCTGTCCGTCGCGATGCACACCGGCACAGCGACCGTGCTGTGCTGGGTCGCCTTCCACCTCGGTGACCACTGGCGCCGTGCGCTGGTGGCGGCACTGCTGCTCGGCGCCGCCACCCGCGGTAGTTACTACACGGCGCTCGCGGCGGTGCGGGAAAGCGCCGGCCAGGGCCAGGTCTGGACGCCGGGCGTGGACCCCTTCGCGCTCGGGCTGATCACCGCCGCCGGGTCGACCATCGTGCTGATGTTCATCGCCGTCGCCGCGGTGGGCGGACTGATCCATCCTCGGGTCCGGGCGGGTGAGGTCATCGCCTGGCCGTCGGCCCCGGCCCACGGCACGAGGGCCCGCACGATCCGCGGGCGAGCCGCGGCCAGCGCGCCGGCCACCGACGTGACCCGTGTCCGGGCCATCCCGGCCGACCGGCCCACCCAAGCACCCAGCCGGGACGGCCAGACTTTCGGCCGAGGCGCCGAGGCGCCCGGCCAAGGCGCCGACACTCGCGGGCGAGACACCGCAGCTCGCGGGCGGGAGGCTCGCAGCAGGGATGGCCGCCCCGGCTGGCTCGCGGTTCCCGCCGATCTCGACGGAGCCACGAGCCTGCCGTCGATCACCGCCGTGCCGTCAGTCATGCGGGCGACGCGCGGGACGGCCGAATCGGCGCCGGCCGCCGAGCCACCGACGACGCCGGTCCTGCTGCCGTCCATGCCAGCGGGCAACGCGCTGGCCACCGACGTGCTAGCCACCGAAATGCTGACTACCGAAATGCTGGCCACCGACGAGGCTCGTCGGGGCGTGGTCTTCGCGGACCTCACCGACGAGGAGCTGGCCTACGTCGGCCGCTCATACCACGGCCTAGCCGACGACGTGGAGCTACTCGAGCCGGCCGACGGCGAGCCGGCGGACCACGAGCGGGCAGACGGCGAACCTGAAGACGCCGAACCTGAAGACGCCGAACCGGACGACCACGAGCTGGGACACGTCGGGCGGCGAACCCCCGGGCCGGGGAACACCGGGCTGGGGAACGCCGGGCTGGGCCTGGTCTCGGCCGGAAAGGAGTCGGCAGCTGGCAGAACTCGGGCGGCCGGCAGAACTTGGGCGTCCGTCACGCCCGCTGCGCCAGACTCCGGCGAACTGGTCGCGGTCCTCGTGCCCGTGGCCAGCCGCACGTCCAACCTCCCCGGCCTCGCGCCCCCTGCCGAATCCGACCGCCCGATCTATCCGGCCGTACCGGACCAGCGGCCGGCCGAGCTGACGCCGACCGGCGCGCAGGTCAACACCCGGACCGGGACCAGATACGGCATCGACACCAGCATCGACCCGTTGCCGCCGATGCTCGCTCCCAACTCGCTGCTCTGGTCAGGCCCCCTGCCCGTCGAAGCGACGCCGTCGCTGAGCGGCTGGGCCACGGACGACGCGCTGGCCTTCCCGGCGACCGCCCCCACCGAGGCCGGCCTGGCGCACGGCCAACCTCAGCTGGCAGCGGCCGACAACGCCGCCTTGGGGCCGGACGGCACCGGGCTGGACGGCGTGGCACCGGACGGCGTGGCACCGGACAGTGACGGTGAGGACGAGCAGGACGCCGAAGTCGAGGCGGCGACCCGCTGGGCCGTGCCCGCGCTGTGGTTCCCGCCGCCGCCGTGGTGGTTTCGACCGACCCCGTCGGGATGCGTGGACGCTCAGCGCCGCCCAGACGCGCCGGACGATCCCGGTGCTCCAACCAAACCGTTGCGGTTGGTCCCCACGCGTCCGCCGTACTGACGTGGACCTTCCGACCTTCCTGAACAATGACCTGACGCGTGAACAGTGACCTGACGAGGTTGGCCCGATGAGGCGGGGGGACCGGGTGCCCGGTGCCCGGCCGCCCCGCCTGCCCAGCTTGTGGCCGCCTCCGAGTCCACGCCGCCTTGGTGCCAGGACGCCTTGGTGTCAGGACGCCTTGCGGGCGCGACTGCGGGTCGCGGGGGCGATAGGCACGTAGCTGGGACATTCCGGCAGGTGGTCTGCGAAGCCGGCGACATCCGCCCAGTGGCCATGGCAGCCACGGCAGTGGGCTGCGTCCTCGTCGGTCCACCGAAGGTCGCAGCCGCCGCAGCTCGCCGTCACCGGGACGTACTTGCCCCGCCCGGGCTGGCCGAGTGTGCGCAGCGGGACCGGCAGCGCCTGTTGGACGCTGGACGCACGGCCAGGGCTCCGACTGGAACTGGTCCGGCGGATTCGGTCCGGCGTGGATCGGCTGGTGGTCATGGCAGCCGCCCTGGCCGACGACTCGCGGCCAGCCGGGACGGGCTGGGCTGACGGGAGCGCGACGGGTGGCGAAGGGACAAAGGATGCAGACGAAGGGGACTGGCGGGCAGGCACCGGGCCATACTGTCGCACGCGTTCAGAACCGTCACGCCCTCCCCCCTGTCGTTCTGGCCGAGCCGCCGCCGTCCCGGAGGCCGGACGGCAGCGCGAGCCGCTGCCGGCGTGCGGCGGGCCGTGGGCCCCAGGAGGAATGCCCACCTCCGCTCGCGGTCGCTCCACGGCCCGAGGCCGGCGCCCGCGCGGGCACGGCCCGGGTGAATGCGCACAAGGCGTTGCTGGCTGGCACCTTCCCCCACCGATCTGTCTGACTGCATGGTTCCATGCGTCAAGCGGCACGCTGACGACGCATGGGGTCGCGAGCTGGTCGGACCTCATCTTGGCCGCGACCTCCGACAAATGTCGCGGCTGGTGCCGCGGCAACCGGACGTATGGCCACTCCATCCGCCACAGCCATCGGCCGTTCACAGCCGGGCAGCACAGCCGGGCAGCACACGGCTCGGGCACCGCACGGCGACCCAGGCACCACCCACACGGTGCCTGGGCACCGGCCGCACACGTTGCCTCGGCCCAGCGCCACGCAGCGACGGACACTGGCTGACGGCCTCTTTTCGGTCCAGTGAACACTCCTACGCGTTGGGGCCGGCAGGGTCACAGATCGTAGGGCTAGCCGCATGGTGGGGGACCCGTCCGACCGGTTGACTGGGACCCCACGAACCGATCAGTGCGGGCTGGAATCCGATCGACACCGATCGGGATCCGCCGCTCGGCGTCACGTCCGTCGGGTGAGCCAACGGGCGACCGCCAGTCGGCGGTCCGGCACGCCATGGACCAAGGATTGGTCCAAAGGAGGATCGCTCCCCGGACCGGTCCGAGAAAGGATCGATCCAAGGATCGAGGCGGGCCAGCCGAAGCGACGCCCAGCAGGTCCAGTGCCCGGGCCGGCTACCGAAAAGCACCGTGGGCGGCCGCCGTGGCGCCATCGCCACGCCACCGGCCGCCTGGTTCCTCGCCGCTTCACGTCGGCTATCCGACTGCCCGCACCGGTTCGACCCATTCTCGACCATCCAGAAAAGTGATATCACTTTGATAGACACCGACCGCAAGGTCACACCAACGGAGGGAGAGTGATGATCGAGGCGCGCGGGCTCACCAAGCGTTACGGTCGCACGCTTGCCGTCAACGACCTGTCCTTCACCGTGCAACCCGGCCGGGTCACCGGCTTCCTGGGGCCCAACGGAGCTGGTAAGTCGACCACCATGCGGATGATCCTCGGGCTGGACCGCCCGACGGCCGGGGACGTCCGCATCGACGGGAAGCGCTACGTCGACCTGAAGGAGCCACTTCGCCACGTCGGCGCCCTGCTCGACGCGAAATGGGTCCACCCGAATCGTTCCGCCCGCGCGCACCTGCGCTGGCTCGCAGTCTCCAACAGGCTGCCGGAGAAGCGGGTCGACGAGGCGCTGGGGCTGGTCGGGCTCACTGACGTCGCGAACCGCCGAGCCGGCGGCTACTCGCTGGGCATGTCGCAGCGCCTCGGCATCGCCGGCGCCCTGCTCGGCGACCCGGGAGTACTGCTGTTCGACGAGCCGGTCAACGGCCTCGACCCGGAGGGAATCCTCTGGATCCGGCAGTTCATGCACCGGCTGGCCGGCGAAGGCCGCACCGTGTTCGTCTCCAGCCACCTGCTCTCTGAGATGGCGCTGACCGCGCAGGACCTGGTCGTCATCGGCCGCGGCCGACTGATCGCCCAGACCAGCACGAGCGCGTTCATCGACGCCGCGTCCGGCACGAGCGTCCGCGTCCGCGGCCCCGAGCTCGGCCGGCTGCGCGAGGTGATCGTCGCCGGTGGGCTGGCGGCCGACGACACGCCGGCGACCGCCGAGGGCCCCGCCGCGCTCGTCGTCCACGGCGCGACCACCGACGCCGTCGGCGAACTCGCCGGCCGCGCCGGGCTGGTCCTGCACGAGCTCGCCGCCCAGCGCGGTTCGCTCGAGCAGGCGTTCATCCAGATGACCGGCGGCGACGTCGAGTACCGCACGACCGACCCCGCGCTCGCCGCCGCGGGAGCCACGGGAGTCGCGGGAGCCACGGGACCAGCAGGAGCCACGGGGAACGCGCCCGTCGCCGTGCCTGGTCAGGCGGCCGGGGCCCCGGCGCCCGCCGGCGGGGCGATGGCCAGGAAGGCGGACGTGCGATGACCGCGCTCACGTTGCTCAAAGTCGAGCGGATCAAACTGTTCTCGACCAGGTCGCCATGGTGGTGCATGGGCGTCGCGGTCCTGATCACCACCGGCATCTCCGTGCTCTACGCCGCGACGGTGCGACCCAAGGACCTCGGGGAGGTGACGCCGGCCGCCACGCAGTTCTCGTACAACTTCGGATTCCTGATCATGATGGTGATGGCGATCCTCGCGATCACCACGGAGTACCGGTTCGGGACGATTCGGGCGACGTTCCTCGCCGTACCCCGCCGCACCGACGCCCTACTGGCGAAGACCGTGGTCGTGGCCCTGCTGGCAGCTGTGGTGGGCGAGACCGCAGGCGTGGGCTCCTGGGCGCTGGCCAAGGCGATCCAGCCCGATGCGCCGCTGTCACTCCACAATGCGCAGGACTACCGGGTCGTGGTCGGAGTGGGCCTGGTGTACCTGTTCGCGGCGGTCCTCGCGATCGCCGTCGGGCTGCTCATCCGGCACTCGGCCGGAGCGATCACGGCGCTGCTGATCTGGGTGATGGTCGTCGAGAACCTGCTTCCGGTCATCCCGCGGGTCGGCGACACCATCCAGAAGTGGCTGCCGTTCACCGTCGGCAACAACTTCCTGTACGCCGGTCAGAACGTCGGCGAGAACACCGACGCCACCCCGGCCGGCATGCCGCTGGGAGCCTGGGGTTCGCTGGTTTACTTCGCGTTGGTCGCACTCGCCCTGCTCGCCCTCGCCATCGGCCTCGCAAAGCGCCGAGACGCCTGAGCTGTGTTGATGGTCCGCTTCGACCGGGCGCGCCGCCAGGTCGAAGCGGACCATCAACGAAGCGGACCATCAACTACGCGCCTGAGCCCCAGGGGTCGCGGCCGGCGTCCTCACGTTCGGCCGCCTTCATTCGTGCCTCGTGCACGTGCCGGCGACCGCCCGTGAAGCGGATCCGGATCCGTTCGTCGGCCTCGACGAACGGCCGATAGTAGATCTCGTCGTACTCTTCGACGATCTGGAACGTCCAGCGGCCGTCGAGCACGTTGCGGCCGTGCAGCTCCCGGCGCAGGTTCGCCGCAGCTCGTGGGTGGCCTGCGGCGGCCAGCGCGTCGATGGCCTCGCCCAGCATCCTGTCGGCGTGGCCGGACAGCTGGTGAAACTCGTACAGCGCCCCGCGAGCCCGCTCGACCCATTCCAATGCCTCGCTGAGCTTGCCGACGGCTTCGCTGGTCGCCTCATCCACCCGCGGCGCCGTACGGTCCTCGCCCGCCGGCCTCGCGCCGTCCAGCCGCGTCTCCAGCGCGGATGACGTAGTAGACGCAGTAACAGTCACGCCACCGGCATGCCCGGCCATCACAGCTCAACACCTTGATGCACTTGGCGGCTCGCCGACCGCCTCCGGTCCCACCTGCTGGTTGATTGAGGCAGGTGAGAGCCTCGCCACGGGCGTTTTCAGCGACCTCGCGGGCCTCGGCGCGGGCGGCCTCCCGGTGGGCAACGGCCTGGTCAGCGCAGGCCTGTTGGGCAGCGGCAGTCTCGCAGGCGGCGACGCCGCCGGCCGCTTCACGGAGGCCCAGGTGCAGGCCCAGGCTGCCCGTCTGCCGTGGATGTACAGGGTTGGCAAGGTGATGATCACCGGCCGGATCGGCGGGGTGTGCTTCGCGCCGGACGCGCCGCACCTCGCGGTCGGCACGGCCGCGGCCCGGGTCGGGCTCTGGGACCTGGCTGCCGGGCGGATGCTGTAGGTGCTCAAGGGGTTCGACCACCCAGTCGGCCAGGTGCACCACGTCGGCGGCGGCTTGGTCTACGCCGCGGAGCACACCACCGGGCCGAACGTCCCCTGCGGGGTGTATCTGGTGGACGAGTCCAGCCGTCGCCGGCTTGGCCAGCACGGCGGACCGGTTGCCCCCATAACGGTTTTCAAGACGCAAAACCGCACGTCAGCGGCTATGTTGCGGTATGCCGGGGCGGGTCGCCGGGTGCCGCGAAGTCCTTGCGTACCAGCATGATCGCGCGTTGGACGGGCCGTCGGGTGTCGGCCCGCCCCGCGCCGTACCGGGGCTTCCACGCCCACCTGACGCCCATGATGATCTTACTGCTGGTGGGACTAACTGTGCACAGCTCGCACGGTGCTGCCGACAGTTAGGAGCAGGCCGTGGGTCTCGACGCCCTGGCCGCCGTCTCGCCCAGTCCCCGAACGCCCGGGATCTCGTCCTCAAGGGCGGCGTCCTGCTCGCCGCCTACGCCGCTCGCCGGCCCACCCGCGACATCGACCTGCAGGCCACCAGGCTCTCCAACGAGGTCGACGAGATCGTGCTGGTCGCCCGCGAGATCGCCGCGCAGCCCCGCGACAACGGCCTCGCCTTCGACCTCGCCACGATCACCGGCCGCGACATCCGCGACGAGGACCAGTACGCCGGCGTCCGCGTCTCGATCACCACCCGGCTCGCGACCGCCACCATCCCGTTCCACCTCGACGTCAACTTCGGCGACCCGATCTGGCCCAGCCCGGTCACCATCGCCCTACCGCTCCTGCTCGGCGGCCAGATGAACCTCCTCGGTTACCCGGCCCACATGGTCCTCGCCGAGAAGATCGCCACCGCCCTGGAACGCGGCACCATCAACACCCGCTGGCGCGACTTCGTTGACATCGCCACGATCGCCGCCCGCCCCCCGGTCATCGGCGCGGACCTCGAACAGGCACTCCGGGTCGTCGCCGCGCACCGCCGTCTCGCACTCACCCCGCTGAGTCCGGTGCTCACCGACTTCGGCACCGATGGCGAGCCTGGCGACGTCGCCAACGGCTCGAAGCCACCTCCCCCGAACAGTTCGACGACCTCGTGAGGGTGTGCTGCGCCATCGCCGACCCCGTCATCCGCAGCGAGGCCTCCCACCACATCTGGCACGACGGCACCTGGCAACCAACCTGACCGTCACCAAAGCCAGAGGGGCACCGCGTTTCAAGATCTACACCATCTTCGAAGGCACGAGCGAGATCCAGCGCCTGGTGATCGCCTGTGCCATCTCTGGCCTGCACATTCGTTGATCGGTGGTTAGCGGACGCTCACCACGCCGCGCCGCTCCACAAGATCGAGTCCACGTATAGTCCACAGCGGTCCTGGCGACCTCGCCCGGACCGTGCCTGGCGCCGGGCGGTGGATGCCTCGGCGAACGGGCGCGCGTCGACCCGAGCGATTTCCCGATGGAAGCCGGACAGGCCAGACTTCTGGTCACGGGTCAGGACTCGTCCCACTCCGGCGCTGCCGGCATCGCCGTTGCGTGGGATTCCGCCCGGATCGCCTGTGCGACCTGCCGTGGGTCGCCGACCCCCGGGTACTGGCCGGGGCCGTGATCGCCGGTACCTGCCACTGGCCACGGGGCTGCACAGCGTTGCAGCCACCGTTCTAAGGGCATCGCCCTCGCTGGGCATGGCGAGGGCTGAAGCGATGCTGCCCGCGAGGGCAACCACGATGCCGGGGCTACTCACGCTGAAGCACGTAGAGAGACCTCGCGCCGGGCGGAGCCGGAGGCATTCCCGCGACAAATGCTGCCCAGACCTCGCTCCCTCAGGAGCCGGTGACTCCGAGCTCTGCGCGCAGCGCGTCGACCGCGAGTCGGCGGTGGGAGACGAGGTTCTTCTGCTCGGTGGACATCTCCGCGAAGGTCCGGTCCCCACAGGCTGGTACGAAGATCTTCACCATCTGTGGCTGGCTCACCCGACTGGCACGCCTCCTACGCGGTTTGTGTCCCTCGGTGCAGGGGTCTCGCCTCGGGCTTCCTCCCGACCCCACCTCACGGTGACGCCGTTGCCTCCAGCTCGGGGTTAGCACCGCCGCCTCCCCCAGAGGACTTCCACCTCCAAGCGACTGCCCATGCCGGGCGCACCACGTGGAACCGGTGGCTACGCCACCGGTTCCCAGGAGCACTCCCGCCGCCGGCCGAGGCAGGGCGCGCTGGGACCTGGTCCGTGCTTGATCCGTGTGCGCCTACAAAGCGCCCGCGTGGTTCCGAGGGGGAGCGTCGTGGCAACTACGGCGTTCCTACCCGATCGGCGCGGCGCCACCACGCATGACACATCGTGGCCGAGCGAATCGGTCATCCCACGAATCCCGAGGACCGACACCCACACAGACCACAGACGTCACCACTGAAAGTGAAACAGAGCCGATCTTGAAGCAGTCCCCGCATCAGAGGGTGACGATGCCGGTAGGGATGCCGTCGTAGCGGCGGGGATCGGTGGTGACGAGGAAGGAGCCGGTGGCGACGGCGCGGTCGGCGGCGTGCAGGGCTGGCCAGGGCAGCCGGGGTTTCAGGTCGCGCAGCGCGTCGAGGCGGTTGGTGCGCGCGAGTGGGCCGATCGCGATGGTGCCTTCGGGGGCGTGGGCGATCAGTTCGGCCATGTGGGTGCCGATCGCCGAGCGGGCGGTGTTGGCCTCGGCGAGGCAGAGCGCGGGCAGGTCCAGCGTGGGGCCGCCGTCAATGGCGCCGCTGATCAGGCGGGAGAGCTCGCGACGGTGGTGTTCGCTGCTGGCGGCGCCGAGGCCGGCGGCGAGCGCGAGGTCGTCGAGGACGTAGCCGGTCATGATCCGGCGCGGTACGCCGTGAGCGCGTCGAGCGCGGCGTGGCCGAGCGTCAGTGCGGGGTCCCGGTCGTCGCCGGGGCCGCGCAGGTCGGCCGCAACCTGTTCGAGCCGGGTGGCGATCGGCAGTGGTGTCGGGTAGCTGCCGACCGCCTCGCGGATCCAGGCGAGCGCGGCGGCGTGGGCGCCCAGCACGTCGACCGACCGGTCGGCAGCCGCGTCTGACGGGCCGAACAGGGCCCTGACTAGTGCGTGCGCTCTGGCACGCTCCTCCTCCGGCGCCACGAGCGCAATCGTAGCCACAGCCGCTCCCCTCTCTGACGCAACCAGACGACAACCCGAGGATCGGCCCGCCACCGCGAAGGTGACGGAGCCATCCGTGATGGGTCATACAGTACCAGGTTGATCGCGGACAGCTGACGTACCGGGTGCCGCACTTCCAGGAGAGGGGCCCTGCCGCCGACCGGGCTGAGCAGCCTGGTCGGCGAACGCTCAGCGAAGGCCGAGCTGAGTCTCCAGCAACTCGCTGTTGAGCGCGACCGTGTCGCCCTCGGTGCGCAGGATCTCGTAACCGTCGATGTTGAGGATGCGCTGCGCGGCGACGATCTGGCCGGCTACCCGAGGCTGCGGCACGTTGAGCTCACGGGCGAGCACCGCCTGCATGGCCGTGCCACCCCGGTCGTGCAGCACCCGCAGCAGCACCTCCAGCCGGTCCGCGGGCAGGACGCCGTCCGCACGCTCGGCCGGTCTATGTTCCGCGCTGGCCACGACCGGCCCGGTGGCGTCCAGGCCGAGCGGCAACGCGGCGTCCGACCCGGCAGCGGCCTTGGCATCCGTGCCACGCCGGGGCCGCTTCTTCACCGCGGTGCCAGTGGAGTCGACGGCCTTACCCGTCGTGGGCAGGACGGGTTCGATCCACCAGCGCGGTTCGGGGTGGTACCGCGGCGCCCAACCGGCCAGGCCCAGCTCCGTCCTGGCGAGCAGTGCGAGCGGGATCACGACCTC
>Ga0105249_10002200_pt1 | contig 16899 bp, 15 predicted proteins | sample KBSS44metaG_FD_81522 | JGI IMG/M metagenome (GOLD analysis project Ga0105249, IMG submission 81522) | Switchgrass rhizosphere microbial communities from Kellogg Biological Station, Michigan, USA - KBS S4-4 metaG | ecosystem: Host-associated > Plants > Roots > Rhizosphere > Soil | place...
GACGCCGTGCCCAGCCTCTTCGTAGTAGAGATTGACGCCGTTGATGAACCCTGTCGGCACGTCCGTCAGTTACTATCTCATTGAAGTTGTCTTCATCGACCACTGTCGTAGAAGGTTCAACCGCGCTGACCGACGCCAAGGAGCAGCGACGGCAGGTTGTCAAAGCCGTAAGCGCCTCCGCGATCGGCACGGTCTTCGAGTGGTACGACTTCCTGCTCTACGGCGTCGCTGCCGCAACCGTCTTTCCACAGAAATTTTTTCCAGCCGTTGATCCGTTTGTCGGCACGCTGCTTTCGTTCTCGACCTTCTTCGTCGGGTTCGCCGCGCGACCGGTTGGCGCCGCAATCTTCGGCCACTACGGAGACCGCCTCGGCCGCAAGGCGCTGCTGATCGTGACGATGATGACGATGGGCGTTGCGACCGTGGGCATCGGCCTCGTGCCCTCCTACGAGACCATCGGTATCTGGGGTGCGGTGCTCCTGACGATCGGCCGCCTGGTTCAGGGGATGAGCATCGGGGGCGAATGGAGCGGAGGCGTCCTGCTCGCCGGCGAATGGTCGCACCCCAAGCGTCGCGCTTTCACGACCAGCTTCGCGCAAGCCGGCGGGCCCGCCGGCATGGTTCTCGCCAATGCGGCCCTTGCGCTGATGACAGCCGTCACCTCCGAGCAGGAGTTCCTTGATTGGGGATGGCGGATCCCGTTTCTGGCGAGCGTCGTGCTCGTCATCGTGGGCCTCTATATGCGCCTCGGTGTCCGCGAGACGCCGGTGTTTATGCACCATCAGGCCAAAGGCACCCTTGCGCGCGCGCCGGTGATCGAGGTCGTGAAGAGGAACTGGCGCGAGATCGTGCTGGCGGCGCTCCTGCGCTCGGGCCAGCAAGTCCCGTTTTACATTTTCACGACCTATGTCATCACCTACGGCACGCAGGAGCTCGGATTCAGCCGGGGACTGATTCTGAACCTCGTCATGATCCAAGCGATCGTCTCGACGATGACCGTCGTGCTGTTCGGATACCTGTCCGACATTTACGGGCGTCGAAGAATCATCGCGCTCGGCTGCTTGGTGATGATCGTCTTTCCATTCGTCTATTTCGCCATGCTGGATACCAAATCCATCGTGCTCGTGTTCCTGGCCATCATCCTGGGGCTGCCGGTGAACGATCTCCAGTACGGCGCGCAAGCCGCATTCATCGCGGAAAGCTTTCCCGGGTCGCTGAGGTATAGCGGTTCGGCGCTGGGGTTTCAGCTTGCCTCAGTCACAGCCGGCGGCCCGGCGCCCATCATGGCCGTGCTCCTCTTGCGCGAGTTCGGCACGTCGATGGCGATCGCGGCATACATATCGATCTGCGCGGTCATCAGCCTGGCCTGTGTCTATGCGCTGACCGAACACGCCGGAACGTTCGATCAGCAATAACCCGTCCGTCGTCACGCCGTGAACGAGACGAGCACAGTCTGCCGTTGAGCGGCTCCGCGCCTCACAGTAAACTGTTGATTCCAATCAGCCGGAGAGATGTCCGAGTGGTTGAAGGAGCACGCTTGGAAAGCGTGTGTAGGGGAAACTCTACCGTGGGTTCGAATCCCACTCTCTCCGCCAGCTCACCCACGACGTGCCCAGGGTCAGTCACCTCCACTGCCTTTGAACTGGTCCGCCTCGTCGGCGAACAGCACATTGAAGCTGGTCAACGACCCGTAGCAGCCGCTGATATATCCCTGCAGTTTGAGCTTTACGTCGTCCGGGAGATCCGAGGCATTCACCTGTTGTTCGAGCATGCGCAGCCGATTGCGGAGCATCACGATCTTGTGGAAGAACGTCTCGATGGGCCAGCTCTTCTCCTGCAATCCCGGCGTGCTCGGACGTAACACGAGAGTTCCGCCGCGCCATTTTGCCGCAGGCGCGACCGGCGCCAGCCCAATCTCTTCTCGGATGATGCGCCGCAGCAGAAGTTCCAGATTTTCCTGATCGGGATCACTCGCAGACACGGGTTTACCTGTCCTTTCGCGATCGCCCACCAGGGCAGGCGGGGGATGAGCACGAGGTAGGGCTACGCTGCGGGCCGACGCCGTCGAGGGAGACGGTGCGCCGCTCTCCACGCGAGGGCCGCCGCGGAAATTGTGCTGGCTGTCACAGTAGTCGCAAGAAACGCGAATCGGCCGACCGGTGTCGTCGACGACGATGACGGTGTGCAGGCGATCGGTCTTGCACGCGCGACAGTAATCTTCGATGGTCTCGCCTGCTCGGAAGGCGCGATTCATAACGGTAATTGTGCTTCAGGTAGAAACGCCCCTGCTAGAATGGGAAGTTCCTCTCGTACTCAAATTCCCATTCGAGGCCAGTGCTCATGATTTCGGTCAGCGGTGTGTCCATGCGGTTCGGCTCGAAGATCCTCTTCGAGGACGTGACCACTATCTTTTCGTCGGGCAAGCGCTACGGACTCACCGGGCCGAACGGCGCGGGAAAATCAACGTTCATGAAGCTGCTGACAGGCGAACAGCCACCGCAGCGCGGATCGGTGACTCGTCCGCCGAAAATGGGCGTCCTGCGACAGGACCACTACGCGTTCGATAAGTTCCGCGTCATCGACACCGTGATCATGGGCAACCAGCGCCTGTGGAAGGCGCTCGAGGAGCGCGACACGCTGTACGCCCGCAGCGAAATGTCCAACGAGGACGGCATGCGCCTCGGTGAGCTCGAGGGCATCGTCGGCGAAGAAGACGGTTACACCGCCGAAAGCGATGCAGCGATCCTGCTGCAAGGCCTGGACATCCCGAACGCGCTCCACGAGAAGGCGATGGCGGAGCTGCAGGGCGGGCAGAAGGTGCGAGTGCTTCTCGCGCAGGCGCTTTTCGGCCATCCGGCAGCGCTGCTGCTCGATGAGCCGACGAACCACCTGGACCTGGACTCGATTCACTGGCTGGAGGAATTCCTCAATCGGTATGACGGCACCCTGATCGTCATCTCGCACGACCGCCACTTCCTGAACAATGTTTGCACGCACATCGCCGACATCGACTACGAGACGATCATCACGTATACCGGCGGATACGACGACATGGTGATGGCGAAGACGCAGGTGCGGACGACCATCGAGGCCCAGAACGAACAACGCGAGAAGAAGATCGCGCAGCTCAACGACTTCATCGCGCGGTTCGGCGCCGGTACGCGCGCGAGCCAGGTGACATCGCGGCGTAAGGAAGTGGAGCGGCTGCAGACGACAGAACTGGCGCGGTCCAACATCCAACGCCCGTACATCAAGTTCGGTACGAAGCGGCCGTCCGGCAAGATCCCGCTGGAGTTCGAAGGCCTCTCCAAAGCCCACGGGTCACTGCAGGTGTTCTCGAACTTCAACGCGATCGTCAACCGTGGCGACCGCATCGTGCTCGTCGGACGCAATGGCGTCGGCAAGACTACTCTGCTGAAGGCGCTGCTGGCGGACGCACCCGGGATGACGCGTTCAGCGGGCGATGTGGACGAGGGCAGGCTGAAGTGGGGACACGAGGTGTCGATCGGCTACTTCCCGCAGGATGCGACGGGCGCAATCGAGAAAGGGTTGACCGCGGTGGAATGGCTGCACCGCTTCGATCCCGATGCGTCGCGACAGGAGATCCACGGCCTCCTTGGCCAGATGCTCTTCAGCGGCGAGGAAGGCCTCAAGCCGACCGAGGCGCTCTCCGGGGGCGAAACGGCCCGTCTGATGTTCTGCCGCATCATGCTCGAAAAGCCCAACGTGCTGATGCTCGACGAGCCGACCAATCACCTCGATCTGGAATCGATCAACGCGCTGAACGTCGCGCTGCAGAAGTACGAGGGCACGGTTCTCCTCGTCACGCACGACCAGGATCTAATGGAAGAGGTCGGCACGCGGGTGTGGCACTTCGAAGGCGGACGCATTGTCGACTTCAAGGGCACGTACGAGGAATTCACGTCGAAACTCGCGATGGCGTAATGGCCTCGCCGCTGGTTGCGCTCGATCACGCGTCGATCGCTTTCGGACACCTTCCGCTTCTGGATGACGCCAGCCTGCAGATAGAGCGCGGCGAGCGTGTATGCGTCATCGGCCGGAATGGGACCGGCAAATCGACACTCCTTCAGATTGTCAGCGGCGACCTGGTGCCGGATTCCGGAACCATCTGGCGGCAACCGGGATTGCGCACGGGACGCCTGCCACAAGATGCACCGCTCGCTGATTCCCGACCGGTGTTCGATGTCGTGGCGGACGGCCTGGGCGACCTGGCCGACCTCGTGAAGGCCTATCACCACGCCGCCGTGGCGGTTACGGAGGGAGCCGGCGTGCGAGGCGACGCTGCGGCCCTCGAGCGCCTTGGCACCCTTCAACACGAGCTCGAAGAGCGCGACGGGTGGCGGCTCGAACAGCGGGTCGAGATGGTGCTGGACCGCCTGCAGCTTCCTTCCGAGACGCGGGTCGACACCCTGTCTGGCGGCTGGCGGCGGCGCCTGCTGCTGGCGCGGGCGCTGGTAGGTCAGCCTGACCTGCTCCTCCTCGACGAACCGACGAACCACCTCGACATCGAGTCGATGACCTGGCTCGAAACTTTTCTCGCCGATTACGCGGGAGCCGTCCTGTTTGTCACACACGACCGTACCTTTCTGCAGAACGTCGCGACGCGAATCGTCGAACTCGATCGTGGACGGCTGACGTCGTGGCCGGGTGATTACGCGGCATTTCGTCGCATGAAGGAAGAACGCCTCGCCCACGATGCGACCGCATGGGAGAAGTTTGACAAGAAGTTGTCGCAGGAGGAGGCCTGGCTGCGGCAGGGCATCAAAGCGCGGCGCACGCGAGACGAAGGACGCGTGAAGGCCCTGCTCGCGATGAGGCAGGAGCGCGCCGCCCGCCGCGAGCAGGCCGGCTCGGTTGTCCTCAGCCTGCAAGTGGCAGAGCGTTCGGGACAGATCGTGTTCGAGGCCGATCACGTCTCGAAGTCGTACGGCGCGAATCAGGTGGTAGACGACGTATCTCTGCGCGTGATCCGCGGCGATCGAGTGGGCCTTATCGGCCCCAACGGATCCGGCAAGTCGACGTTCCTCCGGATGCTGATGGGCGAGCAGCAGCCCGACGCAGGCGAAGTGCGACGCGGGGCGAACGTGCAGATCGCCTACTACGACCAGCTGCGCGAGCAGTTGGATCCAGAGCGCACCGTGTTCGACACCATTGCCGACGGCAGCGACGTCATCACCGTGAACGGCCAGCCGCAGCATGTGCATGGATACCTTCGCGACTTTCTCTTTTCGAACGAACGGGTGAACTCGCGAGTGAAGTCCCTGTCGGGTGGCGAACGCAACCGACTCCTTCTCGCACGCCTGTTCACGCGGCCAGCCAACGTCCTCGTGCTCGACGAGCCGACCAACGATCTCGATATCGAGACGCTGGAGCTCCTGGAATCACGCCTTGGCGACTTCCCGGGCACGCTGCTTCTCGTTAGCCACGACCGTACCTTGATCGACCGTGTCGTCACGAGCACGCTCGTCTTCGACGGTAGCGGGCGTGTGCAGGAGTACGTTGGCGGTTATGAAGACTGGATTCGGCAGCGGCCGGACGTGGAAGTCGACTCGTCCAAAGCCTCGGGCAAGGCGGTCGTGAAAGCAGGTGCCAACGCCGCATCCAAAGGGGCCGGACTGGCGGGTAAGGCTGCCGCACCTGCAAAGGCAACCTACCGAGAGCAGCAAGAGTTCAAGGACTTGCCAAGCCGTATCGACGCATTGGAGACCGAACAACGCGACCTCTCCGCGAAGGTCGCGAGCGCCGACTTCTATAAGGAATCAGGCGAGGCAATCAAGGCCACGCTCGAGAGGCTCAGCGCGCTCGAGACGGAAATTTTCGAGGCCTACGCGCGATGGAATGACCTTGACGGTCGAATTCGCTAGTCCTGGGTACATCGAGGCCCGAAGCGAGGTCGCCGCCGACACTGCCGTCTTCAGGGCTTTATGACGGTGATGAGGGCGCCGTTGCTGCTGCCATCCACATCGTGATTGGCGGTTGATCGGTACACAAGAACCGGGTGAGTGACTCCGGTCACCGTGAACGTGGCGGTTCCCTTTTTCGCGTTGATGTTTCCCGTGCTGACGCTGCACTCGCCTGCGGCGTTGGTCGTGCACGTTCCCGTGCCGGAGTAGCTGCCGCTCCATCTACCGGACATCGTCGCCCCGGAGACGACAGCCTCGGCTGCGTCGTGCAGTGTGACCGTCACGGTTCCGCGCCAGATCTGCTTGGAGGCGCTGGCCACGGCTCCGTCAAGATCTCCGACGTGCGTGGTGTTTTCCGGAGGCGGCGCGGCGCCATCGATGACGTACTGCTTTACCTCCTTCAATTTCTGAACGACGAGCCAGCTCCGCAGCAAGTACCCGACGTTCGTCAACGCCTCGCCTGACGTGTGCGTCGCCGGATCGCCGCCAGGCAGATAGGGATCGCTGTCGATGTCGAACCCTCCCCCCGTCGCGGTGGGATGCACGCCATCTGTCGAGATCAACGTCCCGAACCATGCGGTGCCCGGCCTCCGCAGCACTATCTCCTGATAGAAATCAATCAGCGACAGATTCCGCGCCTGTGCGAGTTGCGCCACGTCGACGTTGAACCGTACGACCCATTCGTTTGACACGCTGTCACCCTGTGGCGGAATCGTCGAGAGAATCGGCACGATCCGCGCCGCTTCGAGCTTGTCCACGATGGCGGTGAGATTGGCGATGTTCTGAGCGTTCCCCGGATCGTTCGAGCCCAGCATGACGACGGCAAACTGTGCGTCGCGAACGGCGCTGACGACGGTATCGATCTGAAGGTTCGCCGTATAGGCCGGGTCGATCACGATTCCCTGCGCCTCCAGAGGCACGAAGCTCGCGGGCATGGCCGGCCCCCCGTTACAACACCCGGCCCAGAGTTCCTGGAGGCTCATGCCGCCGGAGGACGTCATGCCGCGCTGGCTGGTCGTGTCGGCGGCCGCAAGATACCAGCCGTTCTTGTGGTTAACATCGGCGTTGCCGCTTCCCCACGACGTGGCGCGCATCCAAAGAATTGCCGCGCCGTCCTGCGGAGTCTTACCCGCGCCCTTCAGCGGCCAGTTCGCGTACGCAAAGGAGTGGGTGATCGAGTCGCCGATCTGCAGAACAAAGCCATCCGTCTTACCGCTCGTCGCGAGCAACGATCGCGCGTGAGCCACCCATCCGCTTTGCCAAGCGTCGTCGTAAGAGTTCGCCCGAGCTGCCGTAGCCTCTTGCGCAAGGACCGCCGTGGTGGCACACAGCAGCAAAACGAACAGAACGAGCACTTTGAGCAACAGCGCTGAGGCTTTCACAACAAGTGCTCAATCTTGGTAGAGCGTTGAGCAGTGTGGGGTCGAGCTGAGCGTCGTGTGTCAAGCTGCCGCCAAGGGAGGGAGTACAACGGGAAGGGCAATGCTTTCATTGGTCGTCAATTCTAATGCCGCCACATCTCGGGGGGTGGTGCTGCTTTCTGTTTTCTATGTGCTAGGCTACGACCGCTTCGACACGTGCATGCGGTTGCTGGAGGTGAACGTATGAGAAAGATCCACCTCGCTCTGGTTGCCTTTGCTCTCATAGTGGTAAGCGGGTATGCGTTCGCGCAGCAAGCCCCGGCGCCGGCCCGACCGGTGCCGCCGAATCTTCCCGAGTGGGCGTGGGGCGTCATGCCACCGGCCCCGCCTCCACAGCCCGGCGCGGCTCCGGCCCAGCCGCCCGCGGACGACGGTACGATTCTTCACATCGAGGGCAGCAGCGTAGGGCTGACTCGGACTCAGTTGCGCGGCATCCCGACGATTCCTGACTGGCATCCGGAAGATCACGGCCCGATGCCGGACATCGTCAGCAAGGGCCGTATGCCCGCCGTCCGCGCATGCGGCTTCTGCCACCTCCCGAATGGTCGCGGTCGCCCTGAGAACGCGGCCCCTGCAGGCCTCTCCGTGAGCTACTTCACGCAGCAGATGGAAGATTTCAAGAACGGCCTGCGAAAGAGCTCGGATCCGCGGAAGGGCAACGTCAACACGATGATCGGATTCGCGAAAGAGGCGACGCCCGAAGAGGTCAAGGCCGCCGCGGAATACTTCGCCGCGTTGCCCATTCCGCAGGGCTGGGTCAAGGTCAAGGAAGTCAGCATGGTGCCGAAGACCAAGGTCCAGGGGAACGTGTACTTCGAACTCGAGGGAGCACAGGCCGGCAAGGAGCCGATCGGCAACCGTGTCATCGAGGTGCCCGAGCACGGCCAGGAGCGTTTCGAGATGCGCGACGCACACGCAGGCTACATCGCGTACGTGCCGATTGGGGCCGTCAAGAAGGGTGAGGCGCTCGCCAAGACGCTGCAGTGCTCGGTCTGCCACGGCGCGAACCTCGAAGGCATCGGACCGGTACCATCGTTGGCAGGGCGTTCGCCAAGCTACATGGCTCGTCAGCTGTTCGACTTCCAGACCGGCGCACGGCGCGGCCTGTGGTCCGACCTGATGAAGCCGATCGTCGCGAAGATGACGGCTGAAGACCTCGTGAATATCTCCGCCTACATCGCGTCGAAAACCCCGCCGGCCGCCGACGTCCGGCAGACTGCGCGCGCGAATTAGCATCGAATCCGTGCCGAACGGGAGGCCCGACCGTGCATGCGGTCGGGCCTTTTTTTGTTCAGACGGAACAGGACTTCTCCGTGTGCGTCTTCCTGAACGGGCGGAGTCGGGAGCGCCGCCTTCTCGCGCCACCAGCATCGATCGAATTCGTCTACATGAAATTACCCATGCGATTTTCACCGCCGAATGGTCAATTCTGCCGAAGCCACGGCCGGGTCCCCTCGGTAGCATCCTCCGAGATCGAGTCCGAAGGAGGATGCGATGACGCGAATCTCTGTTTCTGCGCTACCCGATCCCATCGCCGTTCCTGTAAACGAGAACCGTCGGATATCTCGCTACCGGATGGCCGAGCGCGCGCTCTGGGAGCACTACCGACTCCAGCCTACTGAGCGTTTCTTCAACCTTGGTAAAGCCGGCGCCCGAATCCGCGTCGTCGAAGTCGGCTCGGGACCGCCCGTCCTCTTCGCGCACGGGACCGCGGGGAGCGCTCCGGCATTTGCGCCACTCATCAGCCAACTACCAGACTTTCGATGCCTGTTGTTCGACCGGCCGGGTTTCGCCCTGAGCTCTCCCGTCTCCTACGAAACGGCGTCATTCGGGGCGACGATCGCTGATTTTCAACGGCAGCTTCTCGACGCACTGGGCATTCCGATGGTCGACGTCGTCGGACACTCAATCGGCGGTCTGTTCGCCCTCAGACTAGCCAGTAATTACCCCACGCGTGTCCGCCGCATCGTGCTTCTAGGCGGGGGGCCGATGATTGACGCCGCTGGTGTGCCTCCAATCATCCGTCTGGTCGCGTCACCGCTCGGCGGCATCGTGGTGAAGCTGATGGCGATCCGCGGAGTAACACGCGGAATGATTCGCGCCAACGGGCATGGAGGAAGTCTCGCAGATGGACGCATCCCACAAGCCTGGGTCGACTGGCGTACGTCCGTGACCCGCGACACCAACTCCATGCGCCACGAGCGCGCGATGGTTCAGGCGCTTGTTGAAGGGAACACTTACCGGCCCGGTGTCACGTTTGTCGAATCAGAGCTCGGGGCGATCGCACATCCCACGTTGATGTTGTACGGGATGGCGGATCCGTCTGGCAGTCAGACTGTCTGGCGCCGTCTGATCGACGCGATGCCGAACGCACAGCTTCAGGTCATCGAAGGCGCCGGCCACATGGTGTGGCTCGATCAGCCGGGCCGTGTGGCAAGTGAGACCGCTTCATTTCTGAGGGCCGACTAGGTGTGAGCGTGCGCCTGGATGTTAGCTCCGACTGGATCAGGGCTTCGGAATGCGAAGCGTGGCGCTAATCATCGCGCTGCCGCTCACCGCGTACATCAGCGCGAGCGGGTGCAGGGTCGCCGCTCCGAGTCGCACGGAGCCAAACCAGATGTCGTTGCCGACACGATCAAGGTAGAACGCCAATCCGAGCACTGCCACGAGCACGATACTCGTCGGAATGGGCGTTCCCTCGAAGTACTTCACCTTGCCGGTGTCCGTGTCCGCGAGCGCTTCCGCGGTGACATTGAAGCGCGCGAGCCGGCTGACACCACAGACGACGAAATAGGTGAGAAGCAGCATGTCCCATCCGCCCCGGAGTCCCAGCGTGAACCCTAATATGGCGGGTGCAACGCCGAACGAGATGACGTCTGCCAGGGAATCGAGGTCGGCGCCGAGGCGCGACTGGCGGGCGCGATTCAGTCGCGCAACGTATCCGTCCAATAGGTCGCAGACGAGCGCGGCGGGTAAGAGCACGAATGCGCTCCAGAGAAATCGCCGCTCGCCGGATGCGACGTAGTCGAGGCAGAGAAAGATCGCGACCGTCCCACATGCCGCGTTGCCAATCGTGAGCAGATCTGCCGCCGTGTACGAGCGCAGCATCGAGAGATGCCGCCCGGGCGAGACCATTTCAGCCGGCGACGCTCTTGTCCTTGATGAAGTCGCGTCCGCGTACCGCCTCAAATGCGTTCTTCACTGCGCCTATTCCTGGCGTGGCATCAAGCGCAGTATCGAGCGCGCCGCCAAAGAGGCCCTTGCGACGAATCGCAGTGCCCACTGCGGCGATCGCGACCAACGCACCGATCCACGGCATCGAGCGTGATAGACGACGCACCAGACGGCCCCGTGCGTATTGCGATACTTGCCTAACGAGTGCCATGCAGACGCGTCGAGCAAAGTGTATTCCGTACAAATAGCCCGGAGGCAGAGCTGCGGGATATGAAGCTCGACCGCACGTCAGCGCGACTCCCGGCCGCGTTGACGCCACTACGCAAGCGCGGGACGCGCCAGCGCCGGCGCGACGTCGGTCGCGCGCTTCTCGCCGATCTGCTGCCGCCACATGGCGTAGTACAGCCCCTTCTCCGCCAGCAGTTGGGCATGCGTGCCGGCCTCCGTGATACTCCCCCGTTCCAGAACGTAGATGCGGTCGGCGTGCATGATCGTCGACAGCCGGTGCGCAATGAGGATGGTCATCACGTCCTGCGTGGCGCTCACGTCCCGAATGGTGTGACCGATCTGCTCCTCGGTCAGCGAATCGAGCGACGACGTGGCTTCATCGAACACCAGTAGATGCGGCCGCCGAAGCAGCGCGCGGGCGATCGCCAGGCGCTGCTTCTCTCCGCCAGAGACTTTGACACCACCCTCGCCGATCACGGTATCCAGCCCGCGCTGCGCGCGCGCCAGCAGGCTGTGACAGGCCGCCTTGTTCAGCACCTGCAGGCACTCCTCGTCGGTCGCCTCGGGGTTCACGAAGAGCAGGTTCTCGCGGATGGTGCCGGAGAACAGCTGCGTGTCCTGCGTGACGAATCCGATCCGCTCGCGCAACTGGTTCAGATCGACTTCGGCAGCTGAGTGGCCGTTGTAAAGGACCTCGCCTTTCTGTGGCCGATACAGCCCGACCAGCAGCTTGACCAACGTCGTCTTCCCCGCACCTGACGGTCCTACGAAGGCGACGGTATCGCCGCGCTTCACCTGAAAGGAAATCTCGATGAGCGCCGGCGTCGACGCGGTCTGGTGCTGGAAGCTGACGTTGTTGAACGCAAGGCGCTGCAGGCCCGGTAGTGCCACGGGGTTCAGGGGTCGCGGCTCCTTTTTGATTTCCAGGATGTCCTGGAAGTTCTTCAGCGACACCTCGGCCTCGCGATAGATGTTGATGATGTTCCCCAGCTCCTGCAGCGGGCCGAAGATGAAGAACGAGTAGATGAACAGCGAGAAGAACTGTCCGACCGTGATCTCGCGCGTGTAGATCAGGTACAGCATCAGGAACATGATGCTGGTGCGCAGCGCGTTGACCACGGTGCCCTGGATGAAGCTGAGGCTGCGGATATAGCGAATCTTCTTGAGTTCGAGCTGCAGGATCTTGTCGGTCGTCCCGTTCAGCCGCGCAATCTCCTGCGCCGCCAGCCCAAGACTTTTCACCAGTTCGATGTTGCGCAGCGACTCAGTCGTGGCGCCGGCCAAGGCCGTCGTCTCGGCGACGATTGTCTTCTGGATCGTCTTGATCCGCTTGCTCAGCACTGAGCTGAGGAGGCCAAGAGCGGGTACGGTGGCGAAGTAGATCGGCGCGATCAGCCAATGCACACTCCACGCGTAGATCATCACGAAGATGATGCCGACCATGGACGTGAACAGGATGTTGATGGAGGCCGTGATCAGCCGCTCGACATCGGTGCGGACCTTTTGCAGTTTGCCCAGCGTTTCGCCGCTCCGCTGATCCTCGAATACCGCGTACGGCAGATCGAGCGAATGAGCGATACCGTCCGAGTACAGCCGCGCACCGACGCGCTGCGTGATGACGTTGATGAAGTAATCCTGGAAGTTCTTCGCCACGCGCGACACGAAGGCCACCCCCACAGCCGCGGCGAGCAGCAGGCTGACGCCGCGAAAGAACTCGCCGGTCGTGTATTCGGCGAACCGCGTCGCGTACTGATCGATGACGTAGCGGAAGATCAGCGGGTCAAGCAGCGAAAAGATTTGGTTGATCGCGGCCAGCACCAGCGCCAGCACGACCAATCGCGAGTAGTCCCCCAGGTATCGCGCGAGCAGTCTCATATCGGCACTATAGCCTTCGAACGACGCGAGCGCAGTGGCTGAGAGACCAATAGAGAGATCCGCTTAGTTCACGACGAGGCGAGGTTGCGCCCTCGCCTCGTCCATTACCGCGGACTTACTTCCGATCAGTAAGGAAGTGGTACATCCCCAGGACGTTGAGGGGCGCCCAGTCGAAGCCGTCCCACTGGCTGTACTCCGCCATCTTGATGTCGCGCTGCATCTGCTCGAGCGTCTGGCCCTTCGCGATGCCCGCGGCCACCTGAGTTCGTAGCTTCTCGAAATACTCGCGCCACGCGGTGATGTCTTTCACGGTGCCCACCGGGCCATGGCCGGTCACCACATACTTGTAGCCGGCGGCCAGCTTCTCCGCGTTTCGGACCGCCGTCATCCACTCCGGGAATTGTCCCAGCTCGTAATCCATTTCGCGATTCGGCAGCCGATGGAATGACACGAAATCGACGAGGAACAGCACGCTGTCGTCGGGGAACGCAATGTAGCTCGAGTCCTGCGAGTGATTCATCGAGCCAACCCAGCTCACTTCCACCCGTTTGCCGCCCAGGCGGATCTGATACTTGTCCTTGTACGTGATGTCGGGAGGACGGACGAACCTCACGGGTCCTCGCATCACCTCCGCGCCGTTGAGCACGCCGTCACCATTGGCATCGTAGGCATCGAACGGGACGCTCGCCGGCGCTTCGGCCTTTTCCACCGTGCCGTTGCGATTCGCGTCCAGCTTCGCAACTTCCCCGAATTCCCCTTCCACTTGAGAGAGCTTGGTAGAGGCCGGCGGCATGGCCAGGTGCGTCAGCATGTTGGCGTGGCCGACGAATCGGGCGGTGTCAGCGAAGACGTCGCCGCCCGAGGCATGGTCCCAGTGGTGATGGCTATAGACGACGTACTTGACGGGAACTTTGAAACGGCTGGCGAGTTCGGCCTTGAGCCATCTCGAGAAGTCAGCATTGATCGGGTCCCCCAGAATGATTCCCTCAGGGGTCACCAGGAACACAGTGCGGTGGTTGTTGTTGATCGCCGTGTAGACGCCACCACTGACCGGCTCAATGGATCGACGCGGCGCCGTGGGAGACTGGCCCAGCGCTTCAGAGGCTAGGATCAGTACTGCGCCCACACCTACCAGGATCGCTCTCGTCGTACGGGTCGCCATCACGGTCTCCTTTGCAGCAGGTTACTTCCGATACATGTTCACGAGGTCTTTTTCGTTCTCGCAGAGGTGTTCGTTCAGTTCGGTGTCCGGCATGAGATTGAATGGAACCGTCGCAGTCCACGGCTGCGAGTAGTTCTTGGGATCGGTGAATGTGAATTCGATCACCAGGTGGCCAAAGTCGGGCCGGCGATAGCGCTCGGTGATGCGCAGGTCTTCCGAGTGCGGTAATCCTTCCCCATCGATGTACGTCTTGTCGTTGAAGCCAGCGCTCTCCACGACCAAAGTGTTCTGCTCCCAATGCGCGACCGAGTATCCGAACCACGTCGGTTGGGGATCAACCGGCAGCTTCCGGCCATCCGTGAAAATCTGGCGGAACACGGTGAACTCTTCAAACAGCATCAACGTCACTTTGGGGTTTTGTACGATCTTGATAGGCAGCGGGAGCATGTGGTTCGGAACGCCGTCGGGAAGGCAGCGCTCGGACGGATCGGCGGCGTCGCCGTGCGCGGTGATCTCCGCATAAAACTTTTCCGCCGCCGGCAGCATGGGGGCCTTGGATCCCGGTGTCATGTAGCGTTCGAGTCCCCGGCCTGTCGGATTGCTGCCCTGGCGGACGGAGATCCAGATTCCGCTCAGATCGGGATGGCCGTCGGCCGCGCGCGGCGCGGGAGCGGTGAGATTGGGCTTGCCATCCTTGGTGCGCGGCGTATCCGGCAACGGCAGCGAGATCCACTGCGCTTGCGCGGTAACGGCCAGGCCCAGGGCGAGGAAAATGTTCGTGACGAGGATCGAGAGTTTCATCACGGCTCCTTCGCGTGCAGCATAGTTGAGTGCTGTTTTCGGCAGCGTGTTAACACTATCTGAGCGAGGAGTCAATCATCTCCGAGAGAACGGTCTATGGGAAACACGTGTTCCAGTGTCCACATCGCGCTGACGGGCACGACACCTGACGCAATCGAGGGCGTCGTCCGTGCCTACACGACGCTCGGCTTCGAACGGGCGACGACGTCACCGCCGGAAGGCGGCAAACATGTGGTCCTGCTTCGCAAAGAAGACGACGCGTTTCTGTCGGTGTACGACAGCGATAACGCGACGCTGGATACCGGAGAACTGAAAGACTTCGCGCTGGCGGCGTCGAAGATCTTCAAGACGGCGGCTGTGTGTACCAGCCTGTACGACAGCGACACGTTCGAGGTCGTGGTGTTCAATGCCGGTAAGCAAGTGGACCTCGTCATGACTGACCCCGAACAGTACAGCGGCCCTCTCAAGATACTGACCGCCGCATCCCGGGCGAAGCAGTGGAGCAAGGTGTTTGGCAAATCGCTGAGCGTCGAACACATCAAACAGGCCATCACGACCAATTCTGCCTTTGCCGATGATGCGATCGCCGAGCTATCGCGCTTAATCGGCCTGACGAGCGGGCAATCGCAACTTCATTATCAGCACCTTCGTGAAGATGAGGCATTCACTCACCACTTGCCCTTCACGAAGCAACCCTCGGCAGTCCACGCCGCCCCGGAGAAACAGATTACGCTGCGCAACTATTTCGATCCCGACAACTCTCGGATGCTGTTGGTCTATCCGGCGAGCTGGCCTGTGTCTCTTCGGGAACAAATACTGGTTACGTGGCTGATCCTCAGCGAGGGAGCGGGCTTCGACGAAGGAACGCTCGCCGTTCGCGTCAGTGGGCCGGACGGCCTGGCGATTACACACGGTTATATGGACGGGGCCAAATTCCACAACGGGCAGATTGTTGGCCCGCTCGAGACGGCACCGCGACAGCCTCCGGGAACCAGCGTCGAGGAGCTGCTCAAGTCGAAACAGTTCGAGGTCGCGCAGGGTCCATCGCCGTCTTCTGAGTCAATAACGTTCACGGGCCGATTTCCCACGTTGGACATTCCCACGAAGGCACCGGATCGGCCCACACAGATTCTCGTGGTGCTCCAGTTGCAACTGGTGGCGTCAGCGGTCGGCATGTGGGATATCGAGGTGTCCGTGCGGCCGACGTCGGACTTCCAGCACGATCTGCCTCGTGCGCGGATTGCAGCGGTCGAACAGACGTGGCTCCCGTCGTCTCTGGTCTCAACCCCAAGGCCAGTTACGAGACATGTGACCTTGCCGCGCTCCAACCGAGGGGACCCGTGATGCTGCACGAACTGCAGCGGAAGCAAGCGTCGATACTTCTGGATCGCAAGCTCAATCACTTCGCGATCGCATCAAACGTGGCCATCCTTGCCGACGAGAGTCAGCCGACCCTCGACGCGTGTCGAGCCTATCTCGAAGCGTGGCTACGGCCCCTCGCAGACCAGACAGGGGAAGTCAGGATTCATGCCGAGAAACGCATGACCGAGAAGGCCTACGTCGGCAAGTCACGAAAGACTCTGCCCGTTTCAGCATTTCAGCGCGACAAGACGTGGCACAAGTTGTTCGACGCTGCGAGTAACTATCAGACGGTTCTGGCGACCATTTTTCCTAAGGATGCCGAATATCCGATAGCGGGAGTCGGGCTGCAGATCGGCATGGAACGACATCCAGAACAGTGGCGAGAGCACTACGAGCAGCAACTGGCTAACACGTTGAGCACGATGCGCGGCCGGCCGTTCGAGAGAGCGCCGGTCATCAACACGATGCACGTGTTCAACTGGGTGCTTAATCACGCCGACTGCTACGGGTATCTGGGCACATCGATCGGCGACATGAAGGATCGCATCGACGATTTCGCGGCTCGGCATCCTGTGCTGCAGGCATGGCACAGCCAGTGCACCTGGCAACCACTGTTCGATCACGCTGACGACTACCATCGAACCGTCTACGAAGAGCACAGTGCGCTGAATTGGTTCCGAGGGATTCTTCAAACCGACAGCGGCTTGGACGCATCGAAGATGTCCTTGCAGTGGTGCCGAAACGTCCTGCGGATGGTCACACCGAACATGTGGATCTGTCGAGCGCTGCTCGAGCAGGTGGACAGGACGGCCCTCGAGGCCGTGGCGCAGGTCACCGAGACCAACGACGCGTTCAAGATCGTGCTCAGGCAAGGTCAAGGATTGGACGATCTCGAGCTCGCGCTGCTGCCAGTGCTACCGGTTGAAAGCGTGAGAGTACACACGCGTTGATC
>Ga0105249_10002206_pt1 | contig 16872 bp, 21 predicted proteins | sample KBSS44metaG_FD_81522 | JGI IMG/M metagenome (GOLD analysis project Ga0105249, IMG submission 81522) | Switchgrass rhizosphere microbial communities from Kellogg Biological Station, Michigan, USA - KBS S4-4 metaG | ecosystem: Host-associated > Plants > Roots > Rhizosphere > Soil | place...
CCACGAGGTCCAGATGCCAAACGTTCGTGCGCGCCTGCTGCCGAGTCTCTTGCTGACCGGCGGAGTGCTCGCCTACGCCGCGTGCGCCAGTACGTCCGTTACTTCGGACCGGGACTCGACGATCCCCATCCCGAAGGCGGCCAAGGTCACTTTCGTGGGTGGAACCGATGCCACCGGGGTCGATCCCGCGGTCCGGAACGACATCGTCCATCAGCGCATCCATACGGCGATCATAAAGGAGTTGCAGGCCAAGGGTTTCCAGGTGGTGGACGACGAGGCTAGCGCAGACTTCCTGGTTCGCTATTTCGTTGGCGTGAAACAGTCCACTGAATACGTCAGCACCACGACCGGTATGACCGGCGGTTGGGGCTATGGCTACGGCTGGGGTTGGGGCGGCGGATATGCCACCACCACGACCACGCCGTATACCGTCCGGGACGCGAAATTCGTAGTTGACCTGGTGACTGCGAAAGACAACCGCCTCGTGTGGCGCGGGGAGCTGAGTGGCGAGGCTCCAGACCATCCGCCCACCCAGGAGGAGGTGGACGGCGGGGTCGGACGGACCATGCAGTCGTTGAAGGCGGACTAGCTACGGAGGTACACTGAGGAGTTGCGGCGGGCCGGCCTTCGGGCTGGCCCGCCGCTTTCTATTCTAGCCCTGCGTTGCGTTTCAGCCGGCCCGCCACGACGGTGACGTTGTCGCTCCCGCCCCGTTCCAGCGCCAGGTCCACCAGCTTGCGGCAGATCAGCTCTGAGGAGTGGATGTCGGTTAGATGCTGCTGGATTTCTCCTTCCGTCACGTGCTTGGTCAACCCGTCGGTGCAGAGTAGCATGACGTCGTCCCAGCGCACGTCGGTCACCGTGGTCATGGGAGTGGCCTGACTCCCACCGACCGCGCTCGACAGGATGCTCTTGAACGGAGACCGGTCGAGGTTCGCCGAATCGAGCACGCCGGCATCCACCAGCGCCTGCGCCATTGTCTGGTCCTTGGTGATCTGATCGAGCCGGCCCTGACGCAGGATGTAGAGCCGGCTGTCTCCGACATGGATCACGTAGGCGCGGGGCCAGAGCACCGCGACCAGCGTGAGCGTGGTCGCCATCCCTTCCCGCAACGGGTCTGCTTCTCCCTCCGCGCGAAGCAGCGAGTGACTGTGCAGTACCGACTCCTGCAGATCCGCCAGGAACTTCGACTCCTCGTCCGGATCGTGATGGTAGTAGAGCCGCATCGTGTGGGTGACGTAGTGCGCGATGGCGGACAAGGCAGTGCCACTCGCATGCTGCCCACCCGGCATGCCTCCGACCCCGTCCGCAACCAGAAACACGAAGCCGCGTGACTCGCTCATCAGCTCAGGCAACCGTTCCGGCGGGAGGCTGGTTGACTGGATCTGCATGGTCTTGTGGAGACTCGCGATGAGGAACTGGTCCTGGTTCTCCTTCCGGACCTTCCCCTGATCGGTGAGACCGAACACGTCAATGTCCGACGCCATCGGTCTCGACCGGCGTACCAGCGAATTCCTGATGGTGGTCATCGGCAGCCTCCTGCTGGAGCCGAAGGCGGGTGGCGCACGGCCCCACCCTACTCTACGTCCCCGCCCGGAATTGGCAACCGCATTCAGCGCCGTGATCCAGCTTACGCGGGCCAGGGAACTTCGGGCTCTTGACGGCCCCCGTTGCCCAAGGTACTGTGCGTGTCGCGGGGCAAACGCGGTCCCGCGGACTCACATAGGCTCCTCCGGGGGCCGCCGCGGCGGGTGAGGGAGTGCCTCACAAGCGGACGGCGCATTGGCAGACTCAAAAGTCTCCCAAGCGCCGTCCGCTTTTTATATCGAGTTAGCGGGAACGCCCCAGGGAGGGGTTCATGCGTATCTCTGCCGTAATTGGCGTGTTGTTGCTTGTCGTCGGCGTCTTTGTGCTGGTGACAGGGATGCAGTACAAGGACACGAAGAAAATCGTCGACGTCGGAGACGTCGAGGTGAAGGCCACCGACCACCGCCCGGTTCCCAAGTGGGTCGGTATCGTAGCCCTGGTGGGAGGGGTCGCCCTTGTGGGCGCCGGGATGGCGGGCCGGAAGGCGGGGGGCTGAAGGTCAGGAGTGGAACCAACCCTGAAAGGAGAAGGGCAATGCTGGAGACAATCGCCATCATCTTGCTTGTTCTGTGGGTACTCGGGCTGGTGAGCAGCTACACGGTGGGCGGCTTCATCCACATCCTGCTCGTCGCCGCGATCATCATTTTCCTGATTCGCATCTTGCAGGGGCGCCGCCCCGTCTAGGTTTGCCTTCCCAGTCTGGGCAGGCGTGGTTTCGCCTGCCTGGACTGCGGAGGGCCGCCCGTTTCATTCGATTGGAAGTTCCATCCGCTCCGCCCACTCCGACCACGCTCCGGTGTAGATCCGCACCTTTGGGTACCCCAGCAGGTACTTGAGGGCGAAAAAGACGTGGCTGGCTTCGGTGCTCGAGTTGCAATAGAGGATGAGGTCCTGATCTGGGGTGATGCCCCGCGCCGCGTAATCCGCCCGCATCGAGTCAACCGACTTCCACACCAGCGACAGGTCGCGCTGCTCGAGATCGTCTTTCCACGGGTGATTGATCGCCCCGGGAATGTGGCCTCGCCGCCGCTGCGCACCCGCGCTCCCGCCGTACTGGTCAGCCGGCCGAGCATCCACCAGGCGCACCCCGGATTTCCCCAATGATTGCTGCACCTCGCCCAGCACGGCGGTCGGCATCTTGAAATGATGCGGATCCAGTGCCTTGCCGGTGACTTCCACGTGGGGGTACTCCTGAGTGAGCTTCTTCCCTTCGAGCTGCCACTTGGCGTAGCCGCCGTCCAGGAGGTAAATCCGCGGGTGCTGGAAGCCCGCCAGGATCCACACCACGAACGTCGCATCGATGTCGAACTGGTCCCCCGCACTGTACACCACGACGGGACGATCAGCGCGCACACCCGCTCGGCTGAACAGCGCGGCATACATCTCGGCCGGCAACAGCTGGAAGGGCAGCCCGCCGCTGGTTGACCTCAAGGTCTCGACATTGAGCCACACCGATCCCGGCAGGTGGTTCTGCAGATAGGCGGTCCACGGCTGACGGACGTCGAGCACGGTTACCGACTCGCTTTCCAGCATCCGCGCCAGGGAATCGGTACTGATCAGCGCGGGCTGAGGTGCCGCTGCCAAGGCAGTCCAGGTAACAATCGACAGCAGGTTCACTGGCTCCCCTCCTGGGCGTCTTCCAGTCCCATCTTCGCTCGCTCCATCTCGAGGTAGACCCTCACGGCGTTCCGGCGCTCACGGGAATGGAGCGACACCGGTCTCCTATCGTCGGGCGGAGGCAACGAGGCCAGCGCCAGTCTCATCGAAGTTCCCTTCTCTACTGCTGCTCCCATCGCTTCGCGAAGCTGAGCGAAATATTTCCGGGTCCGCCGGACCATCGTGGCGGGGTCATCAGGAATCGCATCGTGGCCCGGCACGATGACCTTGGGGCGCATCGAGTCAATCTGGTCCAGCGTCCTGAGCAGCACCGAGGAGTTTCCATCGACCACCATGGTTACCCCGTCGGGGAGCAGGATATCCCCGGCAAAGAGCGCCCGTTCCCGGGGAAGCCACACCATGAGATCGCCGGCGGAGTGCGCCGCCCCAGGATGGATGGCAACGATTGTTTTGCCACCCAGGACTAGGGTATCGGTTCCCGTGACCGGACGGTCAGGAGTATTGGCATACTCGAAGCCTAAAAGCTCTTGGAGTCCTACCACCCCATCCCAGTCCGCCACCATCGCGTCCGGTCCCGCCTCCCCTGCGAGCACCCGGGTGTCCGGATGCGCAATGATTTTGGCGCCGACACGCTTGAACTCGATCGCTCCGAACATCATGTCGGGGTGGTGAGCATAGAGAATCAGGTAACGGACCGGCTTGGTGCTTACCGTCCGAATCGTGCGAATCACCGCCCGCGCCTGCGCCGGACTCGCCACTCCACCGACTGCGACCACCCCCTCCTTCGTTACCACGAATCCGGCGTTGGGGCGTCCCTCGGCACCCTTGCCTGTGTCTCCCAGTACGGCGTAGACGCCGTCGCCCAGTTTGCGCAGCGGGTAAAGCGTCTCTTCAGTGGTGGGAGAGAATGCGAAATGACGGGCGGGAACCTGAGCGTGGGCGGGCGAGGCGGTCAGGACGGACAAGGCGGACAAGGCGGACAGCAAGAAGAACCGAGTGACCGCCCTGTCCGCCCCGTCCGCCTTGACCGCCCTCGTTCTCACGTCCCGAACTTGATGTCTATCGCCGACCGGTATTCCCTGCCCTTGTTGTCCCGCCAGACCAGGGTGAGAGGAGCCTCGCGATCGGCCCGCAGCATGAAGGTGACCACGGGATCCTTGCTGATGCCCGAGGTCCATTCGAAGCGGGCGATCTCCGTGTCTCCGTACAGCACCCGCACATCGTTGATGAACCAGGGCGGGATCAGGTCCGCATTGGCATCGCGGAAAAACCCGGTGTCCATCGGATGCTGCACGATGGTCTGGACCCGGATCGCGTCGCCCTGCTGGATTCGATCCGGGATCACGATCTTCGCCTTGCCGGTCTCGGCCATCATCCGCACCCGTTGAGCGTGGTCTCGACCTTCAGGTAGTCGGCCCAGAGCTCATCGTTATTGGTCTCCACGATCGCGCGGATCCAGCAGGTCCGCTTCATCTTGATCCGGGTCTCGATCTTCACCCGCTCGAACGCCGGCGTCAGGTGAAATACCGTGACCAGCGGATCCGGATTGTGGTCCACGATGAGGTACACCGCCTTCACGTAGGAGTCCGGCGTCATCGGCAGATCGGACTCGATGGCGACCGGCACGACGCGGCCGTCCTCGGCGAGAGGGGGCATGTCGAGGGTGACGTGGCCCCGCTTGATCTCCCGGTTCCCGAACCGCTCGCTCATGATCTTCTGAACGATTTCGTTGGGTGCTTCGGGATCGTCGGGGCCTTTGAGGAAAGGCAGGAGTTTTGAGACGCCGCCCCGGCTGCCCCCGGCCAGCGACAACCCCGCAAGACCGAGGAAGCCCAAAAACGAGCGGCGGCCTACCGGATCCCTATCAGACATCAGCTTCTCCATGAAGGCAGGAACAATCTGAATGCAAAGTGCGGAAGGGGACCGGCAGCGTCAAGCGAGAGGAGCGACCCCCTGTAGGAATCTGCCTTACACCGACCTGTCGGAGTTTCTCGCGCAGCAGAGGCTCTTTCCGGCTCCCAATCGGCAACGAGCCCAACGCTAGTCGGTTCGTAATCCCGCTGCCGGACGGAGGTAATTGTAGGTCCTCCCCGCCGCCATCATCCCTGTTATGGGAGCGAGCCAATAGATCCAGTGACCGCTCCAGATGTCACCCACAACCGCGGGGGCCAATGACCGCGCTGGATTCATGCTTGAACCGGTGAGGGGACCAAGTAACGCACAGAACCTGACGGTGAATCCGACGGCCACGCCGGCGGAACCGTTCGCTACCCGACTGTCGGTGGCGACAGCCATGATCACCAGCATCAACACGAACGAGAAGAGCCACTCGATCAGGAAGGAACGCGCGAGACCGACGTGCGGGAGGGTCGCGCCTGAATTCCCGATCGGCCCGAGGACGAATCGCATCACGGTCGACGCCAGGATTGCTCCCAGACACTGGGCGACAATGTATGGAGCCACGTCCCGACCCGGGAATCGGCCGACCGACCAGAAGGCAGCAGTGACCGCCGGGTTGATGTGCGCACCCGAGAGATGCCCCAGCGCGTACACGAGCGCTACCACGACGAGAGCGAACGCGAGGGCTATGCCTGTTGGGCCGAGGGCGCCATGGGTGTACGCGTCTACCATGACCGCCCCGGGGCCAATCAGGACCAGGAAGAACGTGCCAATGCCCTCGGCGAGCGCTCGGCGCCAGCGGCCCGAGTCCGCCGCAGTCTCTGTCATTCAGCCGGTCAGCTCGTCACTGGTGGGGCTCCGACGCCACCGATTTCGTTGACCTGCTGCTGCAGGGCAAGCTTCTCCAATTTCTCCATCGGAAGAGCCAGAAAGAGATCGAGCCGACGGCTAATCAGGAGCAGCGTGTCGTCGAAGGCCCGTTCCCGCTCCGTTTCCGTCCCCGTCGCTTCGGCAGGGTCCGGCATGCCCCAGTGGGCCATTACCGGCTGTCCGGGGAAGATGGGGCACGACTCCTTCGCACGATCGCAGACGGTGATCACAAAGTCCCAGGGCTGTCCCATTACGGCGTCCAGTCCCTGCGGTGGATGCCCGGTCCAGAAGTAGCCATGCTTTTCCATGGTGGAGATCGCCATGGGATTCACCCGTTCTGCAGGTTGAGAGCCGGCGCTGTCTGCAGTGAATCGCCCCCGCCCCTTCCGATTCAGCAGAGCCTGGGCGATCTGACTCCGGGCACTATTCCCGGTGCAGACGAAAAGCACTCGAAACGGGCGGTTCGATGGGATGGACATTGTGGAACTCCGGATCAATGCGGCTGGGCCGTGATGGGTTTGGCCATGAATGCGGCCGTCGATGGGCAGAGGTCGGAGAATTCCGGGGTGTCACGTATCGGCGCCGGCGCCGAGTCTCGATCGTGCCGCGAATATCCCCGCTTGCCGAAGAAAGGCTCCGCTGTCGTGGTGAGGAGAAACAGGTCGACGATGCCTTGCTGCGACGCCAGCTCCTCGGCGGCGTCCACCAGCGTTCCTCCCAATCCGGTGCCACGGATCTCGGGCCGAACGGCGAGCGACCTGAGCAAGCCCACCTTCCCGAACAGCTCCAACCCGACCACCGCCGCAAGACCGTGGTCGTCACGGCTGCCCAGGAAGAGGATCGTGCGCTGCTCGATGTCTCCGGTCGGGAGTCCGCTTGCCTCGAGGAGCGCCCGAATGGCCGCCGCGTCCTCCCGTCCCAGGGTCCTGACGATCACGCGTGGCCCCCGCAGCATTCGCTGCCGCAGCAGGCGGTCTCGATGGCAACGGGTTTGGTCGCCCGGATGAACGCCCCCATGAACCGACCCTCGATCTGTGGCGCGATCTTGTCGGCATCGAGGCCCGCACCCGCGAGAAAAGCCCGGGCGTCCTCGGCCTTGTAGATCCGGGTCGCCTCGACCTCGGCGTCGACGAAACCGGCCGCGGTGAGCTTTCGAACGTATTCCCGGTCCTCCAGCGCCCCGGCCACGCAGCCAATCCACAGCTCCATGCTATGCCGGATTTCGCTGGGTACTGAACCACGCACGACCACGTCCGACACCGCGAAGCGACCGCCCGGCTTGAGTACCCGGAACGCTTCGGCTAGCACGCGGTCCTTGTCTCCCGAGAGATTGATCACACAGTTGGAAATGATCACGTCTACCGACGCATCGGGCAGCGGAATCGCCTCGATCTGACCCTTGAGAAACTCCACGTTCGGCAGTCCAGCCTTGCGTTGATTCTCCCGGGCCAGCGCCAGCATGTCGTCGGTCATGTCGAGCCCATACGCCTTCCCGGTCGGACCCACTCTCCGGGCGGACAGCAGCACGTCGATCCCACCGCCGGAGCCCAGGTCCAGGACCGTTTCGCCCTCGTGAAGCTCCGCCAGTGCGGTCGGGTTCCCACATCCCAGCGACCCCAACAACGCCGCCGGGGGGAGTCCTTCGGTCTCACCCTGATCATAGAGGTCCCGGGTGATGGGATCACTCCCCGTTCCGCACGACACCGCGGCACCACAGCAGCTGCTAGGAGACCCCTCCTGGGCCCGACGCGCCGCCTGCCCGTACTTCTCCTGCACCACCTGCAACAGGTCCGACACAATCGCCTCCAGTCTACATCAAGAAAGGTTGATGAATAGGTGAAAAAAAAGATTTAGCCGCAGCAGCGGGCGGCGCGCCGTGACAGCAGGTCTTTTCCCAGATCCCCCAGTTGCTCCTGCAGGTCTTCCAAGGCACCCGGAATCAGACTGTAATACGCCCAGCGTCCTTCCCGGCGATCCTGCACCAGGCCGGCGTCTTTCAAGGTCTTGAGGTGAAACGAAAGCCGTGACTGTCCCGACTCGAGTGCATCAGTCAGGTCGCAGACGCACCGCTCTCCGTAGCGCAGCATGGCAAGAATCTGCAACCGCGTGGGATCGGAGAGCGCATGACACGTATCGCTCAGGCGGACAAGCGGAGTCGGCAAAACGGTCGTCATGGTGACTATCATATCAATATTTATTGATATGTCAATGGGGCACGGGGAGGTCTTACCGCTCGACCCTCAATTCGAGTTGATAGGAGGTTGAAGGCCGGAGGGCGTAGGTGCCCCGCTGGGCTACCTCGACCAACTGGGGGACATACTGATCCGGACTGGCAACATCGGGCACGTATAGCCGGGCGATGACTCCACCGACGACATCACCCGTCACCACGATTCGTGCCCCCGTCCCCGAAGCGGTGGAGAAGATGACGTACGGAGCGCCCTGAACCGAATCGATGGCACCATCAACAGTCAGCAGTACTGCTCCGTCATCAGCGTTGGGAGTGGTCAGTACGACGTCGAGGACTCCCGGGCCGGTGGGCGCTACCGTCTTGTCATCATCATGGCAGGCAAGAATTGCCACACCGAGCGCCAGCGCAGCCGTGCCCTGCCTCATCGAGTCCTCCGACGATCTGCCGCAAGCACGGCCCGCAGCACCTCAGGCGACAAAGCCGTTGAGTTGGCCGAGAGATACGCGAGGAAATCTCCCACGTCGTACCCGCCATTCTGGTTCCCCAGGGAGTCGAGGTAGGCCAGTTGCAGCGAACCGAGGCTTCCCTTCCCTAGAATCTCATCAATGGCCTGCGGGAGACTCACATTCACCAGACCCGCGGTCGTCCTGGTATATCGGAAGGCCACGGAACCGTCTACGTCCTGATAGACCGAGTCCAGCATGAACCCGGCGGTAGCACCCTGGTTGTCTACCGACGCGGGAAACGTCAGATCACCGAGCGTGCGATTATTCGTCGATCCGGGAAATGGGTCTCCGGTATCTCCCCGGTTCTTTCCGCCAGGCTCACGCAGCTGGTTGAGGCCATCCGCCTGCACCAGGGCGACACCCTGGATCGGTCCGGTGTTGACCCGGTTCCCCAGCCTGAATCCACGGGCATCAACGATCCCCTGATCGATGTGCCACACCAGGAGACCCGGCCCTTTGGCGCAGGAACGGGTACCGAACACGCACGCATCATTGATTTGCGCACTGTCACTGCCGATCGCCTGCCGGTTTTCCAGCAGGAAGTATTCGTCCGTGTTGGGGACCCCGATATAGAGGACCGTATCGCTCGTGGAGACTGGACTCAGCCGAACCGAGCGCGAGGTTCCCAGCGTGTCAATCGCCACCCAGCCAAGCTCGGCGAGAGACCACGCCTCGAAGCGGGAGGGGCTGTAGGGCTGGGTGTAGTTACCGCTCCCCATGATTCCCCATTCGCCGATTCCCTGGGTTACCGACGGGCTGCGCAGGTCGGTGTCGTAGAGATCGGGAAGTCCGAAGGCATGCCCGGTTTCGTGGGCCACCGTTCCCACCGGCATGATGGCGGATCCGTTGCACGCGGTGGCCCCGCCAACCGCGCTCTGCATGGTGTAGTCATCTACCTTGATGAACTGCCCGGGAAGGATCGCTCCTCCCGCACCACGCCGCGGGCTTTTCGTTGTGTATGGCGAGCCGTTCCAGGCGCTCATGAAGTAGCGGTGAGCCCAGATGCCCGGTGCACCACAGGCTCCGTCTACTTTGGGCTGCAGGAAGGTGACGAAGTCCACCACGCCGTCGTCATCCCCCGAGTTCGGCAGACCATCCGGTCCGTCGTTGTCGAACTGGCCCCAATCCAGCGCGCCCGTATCGTCGGCCTTGAGCGCCTCGAGGAGCAGGTTGACGAAGGGGCGCCCGCCGTGCGGACATGAGACCTTTACCCCGACGCCGTTGCAACCGTCTTCGTAGTACAGATCGGCGCTGTCGGCCACGACCCAATCCAGCACCACCCCGCTGATGGTGACCGATCCGCGGGACATCTCCCGGTAGTAACTGCGGACGCTGTACGGCTCGGCGCTGGGCGACGGGTTGAACAGGACGTTCTCGTACTGGGCGGCGGGGAATGGCGGAGCCGTGTTGTTGAAGGTGATCGGGACGACGGGAACGAAATAGGTACCTGCGACACGCGTCATCGCGCCACGACCGTTCAGAACCGACAGAGCGCGCAGGCCGAGCAGCCCAACCCGGTTGGATCGCACCCGCTCCGAACCCTTGCGCCAGGCCCCTTCAGGACGGAAATCGAGCCCGTCTACCTCGAATCGTCCGATCCGGGAGCGCGGGTATGCTTCCTGCGCCCGCACCGCCGCGACCTGGACCTGGCAGAGGCATCCGACCAGGCCAATGACGGTCGAAAAGTATCGATAGCGGTTGGACACTAATAAACCGGCTTGGGCTGAGTTCAGGCTCAAGTTAGCGGCAAAACCACGCCGGGGCGGGACCGTAACGACGCGGCGGGGTACGGGTTAATGCCTAACCCCATTCCCCAGCTTGTGTCGAGTTGTCCAACCCGTTAGAATGTAACGGGTTAGTGACGATCCCTCACCGGCCAGCGATTGAATCGAGGCACCGTGGATATTCAGACTCTGCAGACCGTCGCTCTGTTTGAAAAGTGCCGCCAGTTCACCAAAGCCCGAGAAATTCAGGCTGCCGGGCTCTATCCCTATTTCAAGCCGATTTCTGATTCCGAGGATACCTCGGTCGTCATTGAAGGCCAGAAGCGCATCATGCTGGGGTCGAACAACTACCTCGGCCTCACTCATCACCCCAAGGTTCTCGAAGCCGCCTCCCGAGCCCTTCATCGCTACGGATCGGGCTGCACCGGCAGCCGGTTTCTCAATGGCACCCTCGACCTGCACGGGCAGCTCGAGCGTGCCCTGGCCGACTTCCTCGGAAAGGAAGACTGCCTCGTCTTCTCTACCGGGTACTCGGCCAACCTCGGCCTCATTTCCGGTCTCATCGGCCGGGGTGAGGTAGTGTACCTGGACAAGCTGGACCACGCCTCGATTGTTGACGGGGCCAAGATGTCCTACGGCGATACCCTGCGCTTCACTCATGGCGATCTCCCCGCGCTGGAACGGATGATCGAGCGGACCAAGAACGGTCGCGCCGCCATGATCATCGTCGACGGCGTGTATTCCATGGAAGGTGACATCGCCAACGTCCCGGAGCTGGTTCGCATCGCGAAGAAGTACGGTATCGCGCTGGCCTTGGATGACGCCCATTCAATCGGCGTCCTGGGCCCCAACGGAGACGGCACAGCGGCCCATTTCGGAATGACCGACGACGTTGATATCATCGCGGGGACCTTTTCCAAGTCTCTCGCTTCGATCGGCGGCTTCGTTGCCGGCGCCGAGAGCGTGATTCACTATCTCAAGCACCACAGCCGCCCGCTCATCTTCACGGCTTCCCTGCCGCCGGCCAACACGGCTGGAGTGCTCGCGGCGCTCGAAGTGATCAAGAGCGAACCGGAGCGGCGTGAGAACCTCTGGGCCAACACCCGCCGGCTCCAGGACGGCTTCCGGCAGCTCGGGTACGACATAGGTGAAACCGAGACTCCGATCGTCCCGGTGCTGATCGGCCCGCTGGAGAAGACCTTCATCTTCTGGCGCAAGCTGTTCGATGCCGGGGTGTTCACCAACCCCGTGGCGCCGCCCGCGGTACCGCCCTCGCAGTGCCGGCTTCGCACCAGCCTGATGGCGACCCACTCGTTTGACCAGATCGACTTCTGCCTGGAGCAGTTCGCCTCGATCGGACGCGAGCTGGGGGTCATCTGACCGCAGACGTTCAGGTCCGGCCCGTTCAGGGCCGGGCCGATCTGGATCGCTTCATCGCACTACCCTACGAACTCTACGCGCGGGACCCGCACTGGGTCCCGCCGTTGCGTATGGACGTGCGGAAACTGCTTGACCGCAAGAAGAATCCCTTCTTCGAGCACGCCGAGGCCGAGTATTTCCTGGCGGAGCGCAGTGGGAGGGGGGTGGGCCGGATCGCCGCCATCGCCAACCGGCTGCACAACGAGACCCACCAGGACAAGGTCGGTTTCTTCGGGTTCTTCGAGTGCGAATACGATGAGGGAGCGATCCATGCTCTCTTCGCCGCCGCTACCGAATGGGTCCGGGCCCGAGGCTTCGATACCCTGCGGGGGCCGGCATCGTTTTCTGTGAATGACGAATGCGGCCTCCTGGTAGACGGCTACGACACTCCGCCCACCCTGATGATGCCGCACAATCCTCCCTGGTACCAGCGGGTAATCGAGGCCGAAGGATTCAAGAAGGCCAAGGACCTGCTGGTGTACCGCGGCGGATACGAGGCGTCGTATATCCCGGTCCCCGAGCGGCTGGCGCGAGCCACCGAGCTGATCCGGCAACGCCAGGGCGTGACCCTCCGGCCATTCAACATGGCCGATTTCAAGAATGAAGTAGAGAAGATCAAGGTTCTCTACAACCAGGCTTGGGAGAAGAATTGGGGCTTCGTCCCCATGACCGACAAAGAGCTGGACCACCTGGCCGACCAATTCAAGCCGATTGCCATACCGGAACTGATTCCCTTTGCCGAACACAACGGGCAAATCATCGGCTTCGGCCTCTGCCTGCCCGATCTCAATGCGATCTTTCGGCGACATCGATCCGGCCGGCTCACGCCGGCTCTCCTGGCGGACCTCCTCCTCACCCTTCGCTTCAACCGGCTCCGCCGGCTCCGTATCCTGCTGCTGGGCATCGTGCCGGAATGGAGAGGCAAGGGCGTGGATGCGATGCTGTACCACTGGATCTGGACCAAGTCGAGGGAACGCGAGATCTATTGGGGTGAGGCAGGGTGGATCCTCGAGGACAACCCGGCCATGAACGCCGGTCTCGAGAAGATGGAATTCACCGTCTATAAGACCTACCGCCTGTACGATCGACCGGTATGAAGGCGCTGGTGACCGGGGCGACGGGGTTCGTCGGGAGTCACCTCGTCGAAGCCCTGGTTGGGAATGGGGATGAAGTCACCGCGCTGGTCCGCTCCCCCGGCAAGGCCAAACTCCTCACACAACTCGGGATTCGGCAGGTCCCCGGCGATCTGTACGACGCGGGCGCCCTGGCCAACGCGGTACGGGACCAGGACGTGGTCTACCACGTCGCCGGCGTGACCGCCGCGCGCAACGAGGCGGACTTCCTTCGCGCCAATCGAGACGGGACCCACAATCTCCTCGCTGCCGTACATTCATCTCTTTCGGCGGAGCCCTCTCATCGCGGCGGTGAGCCGCCGAGATTCGTCCTCGTCTCCAGCATGGCGGCGGGCGGCGCTTCGGAGCGGGGGCGGCCGCTCAGGGGAGACGAACCTCCCAGTCCAGTGACCGCGTATGGCCGGAGCAAGCTGGCCGGCGAGGCTGTTGTTCGGGTTTCAGCGCTTCCATGGACTATCATCCGTCCGCCGATGGTCTATGGTCCGCGCGACACAGAGGTGTTCAAGGTCTTCAAGCTGGTTCGCAGTGGACTAACTCCGGTGTTCGGAGATGGGCGGCAGGAGCTTTCTGCGGTGACCGGCCCCGATCTAGCGCAGGCCTTGATCCTCGCCGCCAGCAGCGCCGCGACGGTGGGTAAGACCTACTACGCCTGTCACCCTGAGGTTTTTACCAGTGAGCAATTCGCCCATGCCGTTGCCGCGGCGATGCATCGCGAAGTGCGGGTGATCAAGCTGCCCAACTGGCTCGCCGTCGTTGCCCTCGGCGCGACGGGGGCCTGGGCCTGGGCTACCCGCAAACCCACCATTCTGACACCGGACAAGGCGCACGAGTTCTACCAGCCGGCCTGGACCGGAGATCCAACCGCTCTCATGCGCGATACCGCGTGGAGGCCGGCCCAGAATCTGGCAATCGGGCTCGCGGGCGCGGCGCAGTGGTACCAGGACGCAGGATGGCTTTGATGCAGGCAGAAGCGGGGCATCGCGTCCGTCCGGTCGAGTACCTGGTCGGCGGTTATCTCGTGATCACCAGCGTCGTGGCCTTGATCCGGCTCGAGAATCAGGCGGCGTGTGCGTGGGTGCTCCTGGCCAATGCGCTCTACCTCCTGCTTATCGTTCTGTTCGTGCGGGCGGAACTGGGGGCGATCGGAAAGGGGCTCCGCGAGATCTTCCCCTTGGTCCTGCTCACCTCAACCTATGGTGCGCTGGATCTCCTCAACAATTTCGGAGCTATCCCGACCCACGATCAGTGGGCCATGCATGCCGACCAGGTGTTGTTCGGTGGCCAGATCTCGCGGGAGTGGTGGCAGGCCCACCCCAGTCCGTTTCTCTCGGCCGTATTCCATGCGTCCTACTTCGCCTACTACCCGATCGTCGCGTTACCCGTGCTGTACTTCCTTTTCACGGGTCGGATCGAAGCCTGCCGCCGCTCGGTCCTGTGGCTCACGGGGACCTTCCTCGGCTGCTATCTCCTGTTCCTTGCCGTTCCGGTGGCCGGACCGTACTACGATTTTCCGCGACCCGACCCCGTGATCGTCGACAATCCAATGGCCAGGCTAGTCTATGCGACCCTTGCCCGGGGGAGTTCCTACGGCGCGGCGTTCCCGTCGTCCCACGTGGCAGCCGCACTCGTGGCTACGGCCGCCGGATTTCTCGGGGTCCGATGGATCGGATGGGTTCTGACGGTGCCGTCGATCCTTCTTTGTATCGGAGTGGTCTACTGCCAGATGCACTACGGAGTGGATGCCTTGGCCGGAGGAGCGGTTGCGCTGCTGGTTATCGGCTCAGGCTGGTGGGCGGAACGCGGCAGAGAGGGAAACGAATCGAGGACCGAGACGAGGCGTCGCGCCTCACACTCGGTCCTCGATTCTCAAAACCTCAGTCCTCAGTCCTGACTCCTCGTTACTCCCTACTGAACAGTGACTGTTCCCCGCATGTTGAAGGCGAGGTGAGGAGTGCAATGGACGTGGTACACTCCCGCCGGAGCGCCCGCGAAGGAGATCTCGTAGGTCTGGTCGGGCTGGACCAGCATCGGACCGGTCAGCGGAGCGATCACGTCCTTCATCGCCTTGTCGAGAACCGGCCCCGCGCCGGCCGGGATGCTATCCTTATCGAAGGCGACGTTGTGCGGGCCGCCGGTGTGATTATGAAAGCGCACGACGTCGCCGGACTTGATGGTGACACTCGCGGGATCGAACTTGCCGACCTTGCCGTCGAAATCCATGTTCACGTCAACCGTGGTGCCGGAGCCGGTCATCGCCTGCTGGGCCGACGGGGTGGCAACAGCGGCACCCGTGTCAGCCGCGGCGGCCTGCTCCGGGGCCTTCTTTTCACCACCGCACGCGGCAACAGCGAGCAGCAGCCCCGCCGCGAGAGAAGTCACACGCATTGCGACCATCCTCCATCAGAGTGTTTGAGAGCGGGCTTGTGAATTCGGGCACAAAGATAGCGCGCCGGTCTAAAAATGGGAGGGCCGTGCCCTCGTGTTCCGGCCTGGGAAAACAGTGCCGTGAGCTCCCTGTGCTCCTCAAGATAGGAAGCCTCGAAGAAGGCCCCGACTCGCTGGATCATGAATCAACCTGGCTGCTGGGGCATACAGCGCAGGTCACCTTCGGCGACCTTCGCATAAAGGGGCAGGATTTGCTCGTCCCGGCAGTGCTCCACGTCACATGCAAGCACCTGAAGGACGGAATGACCGGTGAGGCACGCTGCCAGGTCCATGGCTTCGAGGGATTAGCGCCTCCGGTCAGCACCGGCGCTCAGCAGCCCCGCCAGTTGGGCCCCGACCGGTTTCAAGTGATCCAGGACCACAAGCCGGTCAGAAAGGTCCTGCCAAATGTCCGACGAAGCCTTCCAGTGCTGCAGGGAGACAATCCGTGCGCCACAGCGCCGTGCCGCACCGCGGACAACCGGATAGGGGCCGCCTGCTGTCGCGATCTCCAGGTCGAGATCATGTGCGAGCGGGACGAGGTGGAGCTGGAGGCCCTCGTTCGTTCTCGTCGCTCCCCCTATCTTTGTAAGGTGACCAGGGAGGGGGATCACTCTCTGGAGGCCGAAATCATCTCGGCCTGCGGGTATCTCGAGGCCGGCACCCGGAATTGCTCGCTCCACGGCCGCACCAGGGAGGATGGCCGTCCGGCCAAACCGGACCTGTGCAGCGACTGGCCCCCAAAGGGCAAGGGGCTGCATCCGGGATGTGTTTTCGGGGCCTCCTCGGGCCGGAAAAGAAAGAAAAAGTTGTAGCAGCAGGAACAGGCAAGTGTGTGGGTTAAGCGGAGTTCCGCGTCAATGATGAAGCCGCGGGACTTCCGGAGAAAAGCCGATGGCGGATGAACTGGAGGAACTCTACCGCACTACCTATCCCACCGTCGTACGTTTTCTGTACCGACGGGTCTGGGACGCGGATAGAGCACAGGATCTGGCCCAGGAGGTCTTCATGCGGCTCATGGCCCACCGGCCGGAGAAGCCGCGGGCCTGGTTGTTTGCGGTGGCGGCGAACCTGGCGCGGGATGAAGCTCGCGCCGCGGTGAGGCGCAAGCGGCACCTGACGCTGTTGAAGGACGACCCGGTAATCCTCCCGTCGATTCAGCCCTCGGCGGAGGAGACGGTCGAGCAGGACGAACGGCGCTCGAAGGTGGAAGCGGCGTTGGGAGCTCTTACCAAGCGGGACCGGGAGGTGCTGCTGCTATGGGACGCAGGTATGAGTTATCCCGAAATCGCCCAGCAAACTGGCCTTGCTCTGGGAGCCGTGGGCACGACGTTGGCCCGGGCCCGGAAGCGATTGGTCGACGCATATGATCGAATGGAGCAGCAGAGCCGTGCGGCACATTCCTGACGAAGAATTGCATGCCTATCTCGACCAGGCGCTGAGCCGTTCTCAGTGCGTGGAGATCGAGAGCCACCTCGCCGAATGTCCCGGCTGTAGCGCGC
>Ga0105249_10002207_pt1 | contig 16869 bp, 15 predicted proteins | sample KBSS44metaG_FD_81522 | JGI IMG/M metagenome (GOLD analysis project Ga0105249, IMG submission 81522) | Switchgrass rhizosphere microbial communities from Kellogg Biological Station, Michigan, USA - KBS S4-4 metaG | ecosystem: Host-associated > Plants > Roots > Rhizosphere > Soil | place...
CCTAAGGCAGTAAGTGCACGTGCTTCACCGGCTCTGTTTGTAACCTCCCGGAATAGTTTCAATGCCTTATCGATCTCGAAGATCGCCTTTTGTGTTTCGCCCAAGCTTCCCGCGGCGTAACCGGCAAACAAGTGCATCCTGGCCTGCCCGTTTCGATCACCAATCTCGGCGAAGATCTTTCGCGCACGCTCGAACTGGGCCATCGACCTAACCAGGTTCCCTTTTGAGTAAGTGACCTCGCCCAGACTGCTCAGTCCTTCCGCCAAAGCATGTCGAAGCAACGGGCCCTCCCGACCCTCATCGGCCGACTCTAAAAACCTGAGCGCGTTAGCCAAATGCACTTGCGCCTCGTCATTCTTGCCGAGATATGACGAAACAAGTCCGATTTGGCTTAGGGCACGGCTTGCAGTTAGTTCATCGTCCGTTGTCGCTGTGAGTTGCGCCGCCGTCTGATATCGCTTGAGCGCATTCGTGTATTCGCTTAATAGAAAACAGACCTCGCCTGCTTCCAGCAACGCTTGCGCAGCACCCGTGAGGTTACCTTCTCCTTTCCAGATGAGAGCTGCCTTGTCGTATTTTTCGATCGCCTCCTGTAAGGAAGCATTGGTCCAGCGAGAACGCAGGAGCGTGGCACTGCCTATAAGCTTTCGGGCTTCGTAGTCTAATCGGTCCGGCTCCGTTAATACCTTGAGCGGTTCGAGACGTAACTCATAAAGACGGTCAGGCCCGGACGTTTCTGACGATTTAATAACCAGCTTGTAGCTACCAGCAGTCTCAGAAATGAGAGAGCTTTCGATCGTTTCGTAATTGTGACTGACGTGCTCCAGCAGCTTTGTTCCGTCAGGGTCATACGCCTCAATGGTTAGCGCAAGGTCCCCTTTAATAATAGAGAAATTCACGAGTTGCTCCGGCTGCATGACAATCGCAAATGTTTCCTGTTGACCTGGTGTGCAGGGGCGACGAATCGACTCGCCGGGGAAAACCTCAATAACGCCTGGAGCTTCAACGGTCGTGGAAACGGCGGTCCGTTCAGCCTGGGATTGCTGAAGGAGCAACAGTAAGATTACGCAGAGGAGTGAAACCGACCTGCTCAAGCGGCGGGTTTGTTTTGCAACCATTCCTTTAGTGTTCCTTTAAGCCACCTTTTGAAGATCGAGTCAGTGCCAGGAACCCATGAGACATCAGAAAGGACGCTACACTTATCATTAATCAGACCGCAGGTTCAATGAATTGAAGGAAATGATTTGATCTATGGAGGGGAGTTCGGCCGCACTCCCCTTACCAAGCCATTCTGGATCGGTCCTCGATTAACGACCGTCCCGCATCGTATCACGACGCAGACCAGAGTCTTTTGCGGTCTTGCCTGAAGCTTCTCTCCAGTCACGCAGAATTCCCGCGCGGGTACCCAACGTTTTTCTCTCACGTTTGCGGGATACCTTTCTCGGCGAACCGGGAGTGTCCGTCGAACCATCCATCGATTTGATCTTACTTCGCATTTTACTGTCTCCTTAAATTCAAAGTGCTGATGCCGCAGTCACCATCACGATCTATGACGTCGGACGTAATTCAGGAGCCGTACCGAATCCACCGCCTGCAGCCGACTAAATCTTTCCCTTAGGACGACGTCTCAAACATGTAAAAAGCGTCACTGACGAAAACTGTTGTGAACTTCCAAATCGAGCGAGTCAGGAGTGGCCCACCACCGTTTCTGACGTGCTTTCTCTTTTTCAAACGCTGAGAGTTCTCAGCGGTCATCTTCGGGAGCAATCCTGTTTTCGTCACTGAACTCACACCTCTGGTTTGTGATCGCCTCCTCTGCGAAATATCGCTACGGACGAACAGCTCAATCCCTTTGGTGCGCGGGACCCTTGTGAGAGCAAGCTCCGCTTTCGCTGAATCGAACGCTTTCTTAATGGTCTTGCCAAACCCAAGAGCCCGGTAAAATGCGCCGGCAAACGCGACGCTTCCCTTGTCTCCAATTCCCCTCCCCGTGCCAATCGAATAGTCGATTACTTCGGAAAGCGAACGAGCCTGTTCCTTCGTGAAGCACGCATTGAGGACCACCAGTCGCAAATGATTCCTGTAGAGACCAAACATTTCGACCAGCCCCTGGCAATTGATTTCTTTGCCTCTTCCCGGCGCACCGCCGAGGATGATTCTTTTCCTTTTGCTTCCGTGGCCGCTGAAGTGAACGATATGCGGTTCGTACATCATCAGAAGTCGCTGTAAATCGATTGGCCTGATTGCCTCATGCTTATAGAGCTCAAACCTATCTCGGTATGGCCCCTCTTGGAGTTTTTCAAAGATCTCTCGCGCTTCTTCGTCCACCCTAATTCGGCTGGTGGTCCATGGGTTTGCCGATACGAACAGTATTCGAGTTGTTTCCTTCATGGTTGTTGCCCTCACTAACAATGACCGTCAGACACACGACACCTTTTGCCTCCACACGCAATGCCGGACACATTTCGAAACGCTTGGACTGTTCAGGAGAATGACAGCAGAAACTGCTATCTCAGTGGAGGTTTCTCAATATCTTTGTAAGTAAGAGCCATTGATACCAGCAGGCCACCAGCATGCTTGCTCCTCATAAGATAAAACGTTTGCGGAACTGGATCCGTGTGCGTCAGAAGTCGTGCGCCCTTCGTCGCCGAATCTCGTTCAATTTCGGAGTATGGTTGGCCTAACCCATCCTCCAGCTCAAAGACCTCAGCAATGCCTGAATAGAGGCTTTCTATCGACTCCATTTCGCGGGAAGGTACTTCCAGCACACTTTTATCGAGCTGGTTAAAGTAAGAGATTGGCTTGTCTGTGATGACGACAGAAAGAATTTCTCCCACCAGCGTCTTGCTTGGATCGACCCCTATCTTTTTTGCTTCAAAGAAAAACGGAATGTCGGTCAACGAAGGAACCTCGACGGGTTTATTTCCGACGATCCGGTTATTCCCCTCGAGAAGCCTGGTAGTCGGAAAAATCATATACGCCGGACTCAACGAACCATCGGAGTAAAGCTCACAATCGAATACATAGAGATAACCGTCCCGGCGAGACTCGATACCGAGTCGAACTTTGTCGCCATAGGCCAGAACAGGCTCGCCCGCCAACCGCTCGGCCTGGTACTCGACCGGCAACTGAGATTTATCTCGATGCCAAAGGATTCTAGCGCCGGTGTATCCTCGCTGAACTTCCCGTACCTTCCAGATTGTGATCCCAACGCTCTGAGATGAGATCGGCAAGTCCTCTTTTTGATTGAGCCGATCCGCAGCGTCACAGGACTGCGTACTCTTCATCACTGAAGGCCTGAGCGCCTTTAGTCGCATGTTGCAATCCGCTGCTGTGTCAGTCTGTTTTGCGACGCGTTTGTACATCGGAGTTCGTTTTGGAACGTTGACACTGGAAGCCGGTGACTTGATCTGGTTCGAACCTCGTTTTTGCGTGGGATTTGGAACACAGGTTCCGTTGCGAATAGCCTCGACCGGACAAATGTGACGGCCATCAGGTTCTTGTGCCGGTTGCGTCTCCTGCGCACGCAGTAAAGCTCCGGAACCAAAGGCAACTAGAACCAAAAAGACCTTTCCAGCGGTCAAGGCCAGCGTGTTTAGTAGAGATGTCATTGTCTTACATCGCCTCCTAACCTAATTAGCGGAAAAACAGACGGCACTTTGTCACTTACTCCGATCGGCGATGTCTCAGCGAAACTTTGTGGGCTATTACTTCTCCGGATCCAGTGACCCTGGTTTGCGCGTTGGACATATCTTCTGTAGACGTGAGATCGGCGGGCACTGATTGATTCAAGTATGTTTGGACTAGCAAAGTTTTGTCGTGTGGTATCTCGAGCGGCGGTGCATGCTCTTCGAAGATATCGATCGGCGCTCTTGAAAACACAAACCAAAACTGTTCAGTCCCATCTTTATTGTCAAAGCCCAACTGTGACGACGATACTTGTGTATCTGGTTTGACCGTGTATTTGCCAATGTAATAGAAGCTTGTCTTGTCTTGATAGTTCCGGCCTTCGTTGAGCAGATATAGATAGCCGGGGTAAGGACTGGAAAAATTCACTGTGAAGTGATCACCATTCGTGAAGACTTCCTGGCCTGACGCTCGGATCTTTGTGTCGGCAGCGCGTCCCTTTGCGACTCGCGTTAAATCCAACCAATAACGGAATGAACGAATTGATGCGGGTGCGTTCGACGCTGCGGTTTGGTTGTTTCTGTCTTTAAGGGCTCGCCAGGTGAAAAGACCTCCAATAGAAAGTATGCCGATGAGAATAATCGCAAATAGCGCACTCTTTCTCTTTTTCTCATTCCGTACAGGTGTTGTTTCCGAGACGCGCGGTGGAGTTTCCGCCTCGGTTGGGCGGTGTCCAACGTCTTCGAGGTCGCGTGCGAACGCTGTCGCGAATTCCTGGACTGTTTGTGGCCTCAGAGCACGGTCCGGATTTAGTGCCGACTTAAACAGACCATCAATTTCGCGCGAGACGCCGGCCCTTATTTCACTCGGAGGAACAAAAGAACACAAAGCCTGTTGTTTGATCAGCTCAGTGACATTATTACTGAACGGCATCTTGCCGGTCAGCAGTTGATATGTGGTGACAGCCAGAGAATAGACATCAGAAGCGGGCGTTAAAGAAACTACCACTTCAACATCGCTATCCATCATGTTCTGCAACTGTTCGGGTGAGGCGTATCCGAGAGTTCCCCATGTCTGATGACTGAAGACTGTGCTCATAGGGCTGATTGGCAGCTTGACGTCGGCAGCGTTGAAGTCGATTAACTTTACGTGGCCGTCGTGAGTAACCATCACGTTTTCGGCTTTCATGTCCCGATGCAGAATTGAAAGCCCATGTGCCGCCTGGAGTCCTTTGCCGGCCTGTCGCACGATATTGATGACGTCTTTAAAGGCCAGACCGGTGCTTTTTCCGGTGGGTTCCTTGTGTGAATTCAGTAATTCAAGCGCGTTCTTTCCCTCTATAAACTCCTGGACCATGAACGGACGTCCGTCAGGCAGTTCTCCAAAATCCAATACGCGAACGACGTAACTACACCGCTGAAGTTTTCGCAGCGCATCAAATTCGCGCCTGAAGTTGTTTCTGATATTAGCGTTGTAGTTGCCAAGGTCCTGATAATCGCTTTCAGTCTTAAGATAGGCGCTTCGCCGCGGAATTTTTATAACTACGGGGCCTCCTACTTTTCTATCGGTTGCAAAGAACAAAGAAGCCATCAAGCCGAAGCGACGCATCGTCACGATTTCGTAACGTCCCTGATTGTCGAACTCATCGCCCACACACTTACCTTCCCAAAGGCTTCGCTCCTCCTGTTCCTCCTGTCGTAACTGCGTCGTTTCATTGGCACGCATGCTTTCAGGAGCAGACGCGGCGGCACTCATCAAAATCCCTGGTAGACCTTCTTCCAGAAAGTCAGTAAGCGACGAATCTTGTTCAGACTCCAAAAGAGAGGTAAGCTCTGCGGCAATTTCCGGTTCGCGCTCGCAAGCAGCAGAGACGTAGTTCGGACGTTGCGCCGGCGAAAGTGCCAGTGCTTCCTCAAGAACTTCCTCGAGTCGCTCTTCCTGTTGGTCAGACATGCTGCTTTTGCGAGGACTACCACATATGGCTGACAGAGTGATTACCTTACGAGCCCGTTCAGGATGGTGTCTTTATTCTGAAATCGTGATGTTAGGAGTATAATCCGGAGTCTCTTCGACTGGAAGGACTAACGTCGACGGGTTCATCCCATTCAGGACCACGACGCGAGATAATGCCGTGACACGGGCTGATATCACTAATCTCCTCAACAAATGGCTCAGTGGTGATGAAGCCGCCAGAAACGAGCTTTTTGATGTCGTCTATGACAATCTGCGCGATATGGCGAAGCGTTATATGATGCGTGAGAAGCCAGGTCACACCCTACGCCCAACAGATCTGGTGAACGAAGCATATATAAAAGTTCAGGCTTATAATCCCCGCCAATGGCAAAACCGAGCGCACTTTTTCGCGGTCTTCGCCCGATCCATGAGACATATCCTGGTAGACCACGCCCGACACAAACTCACCGCAAGGGGAGGTGGCGGCTTGACTAAGGTTCCGCTTGACGAAATAGGGGATGTACCAGCCAAACATTATTTCACGTTAATTAAGCTCGACGGCTTACTGGATCAACTGACCGAAAAACATCCAATAGCAAGCGGCGTCTTTCAATTAAAACACTTCATGGGACTCACCGCTGCTGAAATATCTGCGGTCCTCGAAATCAACGTCACAAAAGTCAATCGGTCTTTACGATACGCAAAGCTTTGGCTTCAGAGCGCGCTTAAAACCGACGAAAATGGCTCAACGTCGAATAAATCTCTGCCTGAGCCAGTAGCTTAGAGTCAGGACACAAAACGGAGCCAGATCTCGCTTACATAATAAGAAGCTCTACTAGGTTGGTATTGTTGTTCCAGGGTTGGCCCATGAAACACCCCAAACATATTGACCGTTTTAAAGCCGTTCGGCTGGGCTTGTTAACAGGGTCTATCTTCATAATGCTTGTCAGCTTGCCGGTTCCTGCGCAAGAGACAAGTAAGTCTGCTGAGAGGGGCCTAACCCACCCTGAATCTGTCGACGCCTTGCCTGCTCACATAAAACGCTGGGCTTTATTGATTGGGATCGATCAATACGAAGATTCAAACATCACGCCTCTTCGAGGAGCGGCTAACGATGCTCATTCGCTGAGGGAAACACTCATCAAATACGCCGGCTTTCCATCGGATCAGGTAATTGTGCTGGCGACGAACGAGCCTGCGGAAAGACAACCCACGCGCACGAACATACTTAAGAGACTTTCAAATCTGGCCGGTTTAGTCCCCAAAGATGGGTTGCTTTTGATTTCGTTTGCCGGTCATGGCATCGACCGGCAGGGTCGCGGATTCCTGATTCCATCAGACGCCACATTGACGGAAGATCTTGGTTTGCTCGAGGAGACTGCCGTTTCGGTTAACCATATCAAGCAACGCATCAGAGACACTGGCGTGCAGCAGGTCATGATCCTTTTGGATGCCTGCAGGTCATATCCAACGGGAAGATCAAACACATCGAATCCATTAACCACTGGTTTCACAAAAGGTTTTAGCTTCGACGTGCGCAATCAGGAAGTTACTGCGTTTGCCGTACTTTACGCCACCGCTCTGGGAGACCGCGCTTACGAGTATGGAGAGAAGCGTCGCGGGTATTTTTCCTGGGCCATCACGCAAGCTCTGAGTGGTGGAGCCGCAAACGAGCGTGGCGAAGTAACGCTTGGGAGTCTGGTTAAATATCTCGAAGGTACAGTTCCCAAACTTGTTGCGCTGGAGTACGGCGCCAGGACGACCCAGAAGCCGTTCGCTCACATTGAAGGGTATCGAGCAGATGAACTGGTGGTGGCGGTCTCACAATCGATCCCAAACAGCACCGGCAAAATCGCAGATGCTGGAAATGGCCAACTCGAAACCTCCGATGCGAGCATATCGAAAGAATCCTCACCAGTGAAAAAACGGGGCGCTAAGTCGGGAAACATCGCAATCGTTTTTGTTGTGGCAAAGGGTGGGGATGGTGAAAACCAAACGGCAACCGCAAACGAGTTCTTAGGACCGTTTACAACGGCGATCTATAAAAGCGGCGTGGGACTAAGTGTCAAAGGCCTTGCCCAGAGACCGGAAGACGCTGACAAGATCGTCCGCGAGCTTAGTAAAAAGAATTCGCCTTACGCTCTGATTGTGAAATCTACTTTATCTCTTTCTCAGTTGGCTCCTTACAACGGACTCGAAATCTATGAAGCCAATGGTTCCCTTGAACTAATCGATACAGACACGGGGAAAACGATACTTACCGACCACATCTCCAGACGGCGGGGTTTCGGCAATACTCATGACCAGGCTCGGCGTAACGCACTGAAGAGTGCGGCCGAGGGAATCTCCGATTCATTCATTCTCAAGCTCGTTGCAGATGCGTACGAGTAACCAAGCTCGGGTCGGGTAATGATTTGGCCGTCAGAACCATATCAATAGCCGAAGTCTAACTCGTTTGGCCCAGTTTTATGAGCGGCGATTGTCATGGAAATCTCACCATAGAAGGAGATTGAGCGATCCAATGCGAAGCACAATCTTGTTCATACTCATCTTTCTACTGCCTGGCTCGACGGTAATTCAGGCCCAGAATGGATTGGAACAACGCGTCTCAGATTTGGGTCAGAAGATATCGACCGGGCTGACAGAAAACCAAAAACGCACTATCGCGGTCGTCGAGTTTGCCGACCTCAGGGGCAACGTTACGGACTTCGGCCGGTTTCTTGCAGAGGAATTAATCACCAAACTTTACGAGACGCGAAAGTTCAAAGTCATCGAACGACAACTCCTGAACCGAGTTATTGCTGAACAGAAACTAAGCCTGACCGGTGTGGTTGATCCCACATCAGCGCAAAAACTGGGCAAGCTCCTCGGAGTGGATGCGATTGCATCCGGCACAATTACCGACTTGGGAACGTCGCTTCGCGTCAATGCAAGACTCATTGACACCAGTACCGCTGAGATCTTTGCTGTTGCTTCGATTGAAATTACAAAAGACGCGGCAGTGAAGGAGTTGATGGGTAGTGGAGAGTCGGCTACCGGTACCGGTACGCCAAACCCAACCAACGATCCTCAGCGGCAACCACTGCAGAAGCTCGATGCAAATTTTTTTACTTTTGAACTACAACGCTGCCTGCTCTCCGGCACCACCATAATGTGTGAACTGACTATCACGAACAAAGGGGATGACCGCCAGATTGGTTTTGGAAATAGCTCGACACTATTCGACGACCAAGGCAATGAATACAGGGCCGAACGCGTACGACTTGCAAGCAAAGAGGGTAGCTGGGCTGATGCGATTTTGGTTTCAGGTATTACCGTAAATCTGCGCGTTACATTCCAGGATGTGTCTCCGCAGATTCGCCAAATAACATTACTCCATCTTCATGTAGATGCTTACCGTGGTGGGAGGGAATTTGCCGTTCAGTTTCGAGGCATTTCTCTGCGGCCCAAGGCTCCCGGCAGCGCGGCATCGCCAGAAGGCCAGAGGACTGGTATCACAGCATCTGTCGCGGCGAATGAAGATCGTACGATTAACGTTAGTGGCAGCGAGGCGTGGACCGATACGGGTATTGATGTTTGGCCAGGTATGCGACTCGAAGTAACCGCAAGCGGACGCATTTACGTATCCAATCAAAACTCTGCGTCGAATCGAATCCTTGGCGATCTCATAAATAAAGGTACGCCTCTGCCCTCTCGCAGTGTTGGCCCAAGTGCGCTGCTCGCAAAAATCAAGTATCCGAGCGGCGGCGAATCGAACCCGCTACGCGTTGGTGAAAAAAATACATTGATTATTCAAGAGGGGGAACAAGGCCGACTCTTCTTCGGCATCGACGACAAGAACGTGAAAGACAATAGCGGTTATTTTTCTGTGAGGGTTAAGTGGTGAAGAAGATTCTTCAGCAGTCTCTTGTAGCCATACTATTTATCTGCTCGCTACGCACCGGGGTCGGAGCACAAACTCTCGATCAGCGAGCCAGTGAACTTAGCCAGCAGATAGCTAGAAACATGGAGAACGGGCAAAAGCGGAGAATCGCGGTGCTCGAATTCACCGACCTGCAGGGCCAGGTCACCAATTTTGGCCGCTACCTGTCCGAAGAGTTAATCACGCGGCTTTATGATTCGAACAAATTCAAAGTCGTCGAGAGACAACTACTCAACAAGGTCATCGCCGAACAAAAACTGAGTCTCACGGGAGTTGTAGACCCGGTTTCAGCAAAAAGATTGGGCAGCGTCCTCGGTGTTGATGCCATCGTTTCGGGCACAATTGCCGACCGCGGAGACACTCTAAAGGTCAATGCGCGCCTGATCGATACTGAAACCGGCGAAGTCTTTTCTGCGGCCGCGACTGAAATGGTGAAGGACAAAGAAGTGCTGGCTTTACTGGGCGTAGGTCTCACTGAAACCAAAGCTGACTCGCCGACTGGGAACGCCGAGCGTTCGGCTTCTCGTAGAGTCACGTCTGACGATTTCACTTTTGAATTACATGGTTGTCGCAGATCAAGTCAATACATTACTTGCGAGTTTACGATAAAGAATAATGCTTCAGCAGATCGAGTAATTAGTCTTTACGCCAACAATTACAACAATAGTATTAAGAGTTCCCGTGTAATAGATTCCAACGGCAATGAACTCTATCCATCGGCCTCCAGTCTTGGCAGTACCGTGGGTGATGCCCGCCGGTTATGGCTTAAGTTATCGTTGGTGCCTCAAGTTTCAACCAAAGCATCGTTAACATTTGTAGATCCCGCCGCCAAGGTCGAGTCGATTAGACTATTGCGTATAACCTTTGAGCGCGAGGGCAAACCGTGGGTCCCTCGCACGCCCCCGTACGACTATGCTGATTTCAAAAATATTCCTATTCAGTAAAGGACTCTCCTAAAAGCGATGAGAGCACCAGCCACTCTAATATCACTGCTTGTCATCTTATTGTTCTCTTCAAACCTTAGTCTCGCTCAGTCAGGCATGACCCAGCAGGTAGATGAACTTGGTAATCAAATCGCCACCAAGGTCTCCGCGAAGAATAAGACAACTATCGCCGTGGTCGAGTTCGCCGACCTGGAAGGCAACGTAACAAACTTTGGGCGATTCCTGGCCGAGGAGCTGATAACAAGACTTCATGAAACTGAAAAGTTCAAAGTCATTGAAAGACAATTGCTCAATCAAGTTATAAAAGAGCAAAAACTGACGTTAAGTGGGATTGTCGATCCAAAGTCAGCCAAACAGTTGGGTCAAGTGCTGGGCGTCGACGCGATTGTGTCCGGAAGCATTAGTGACTTGGGGAGAACCGTTAGGGTCAACGCCAGATTGATCAGTACCGAAACAGGCGAGATCTTTGCGGTTGCCGCCAAAGAATTTGTTAAGGACCAAACGATAATTGATTTGATGAGTTCTCGAGAGCAACCGCCGAAATCCGCGACTCGCGATTCATCTTCGTCAAGTAAATCAGCTAAGCAAACAGTGAAGGCCAGTCTGTATACATTCGAGCTTGATGAGTGTCGTTTATCAGGCCCTACAATAGTCTGTGATCTGACCATCACAAATAACGATAATGATCGAATGTTCTCTTACGATAACCTCGTAAATGGTGCCGGCATGACCGATAATTTCGGCAACATTTATGGCGCGACAAGTATTCGCATCGCCAACCGGAATGGATTTGACGACGCCGTTATTCTTTCGAATGTGCCAACCAAATCGCGCATTGCCTTTGACAATGTATCCCCTCAGGCAACCAAGATTGTATCTTTAAGAATGCAATTCAATCGATTCGATCAAGGCATCATCAACCACTTCAAAGTCGAGTTTCGAGACGTTGCTCTATCGAAATGAACTTTAACCCTCTGCGTATCTTGGTTCACGAACTAAAGGAGACTCGCGGGTTTTCGCGTTATCCAGGAGTAACATCTCGAAAATAGACATCGAAATTCCCGTCATCCTTCACACTTGCCCAGTTGGTTCCGTCGACGTAGATGGTTCCGACATGGAGGGGAATATACGTCGAGAACGTATTTCCACGTTTTTCCATGTTGCGCGGTGGCCTGAACGTGATGGAGGCTGTCACCTCCGAACCAGGTGGGCACGTAAGCCACCCGTTGCTTCCTCGCCGGACACTAGCGAAATACACTTGTCCGATAGAAGTACTGCTACCAAAATCATACCTATTACCCCCGTCGTCTGTGACATAAACGTTACGAAGTTGATAATCGAGAGCTGCCAGGAGTTCCTTGGCTCCACTATTAAGGAAACGCAACGTCACGACAACGGACTGATCAGAAAGGACGCGCAACGAGTCCAGGCTAACCGTAACAGTCTTGAAAGTAGTCTTGAACCGCGCCGTCGGCGCCGTCGGCGCGGTCGCCTTTGTGCCTGCGGACTCGCTCGGGGTAGATATCGCGCCCATCAGTGCGTTCACAGAGTCGTCCTTAGCGATCTCTGCGGCGGCAACAGCAAAGACCTCTCCTGTGTTGGTGCTTATTAGCCGTGCGTTCACGCGCAGGCTCTTCCCAAGATCAGTGACCGTGCCGGAAGCGATTGCGTCAACTCCAAGCAGTTTCCCTAACTTCCGCGCGGAGTCTTGGTCTATCATCCCGCCCAGGCTGAGTTTCTGTTCGGCTACGATCTTGTTCAGCAGTTGACGTTCAATGACCTTAAACTTTTTCGTTTGATATAGGCGTGTGATCAGTTCCTCAGCAACAAAACGGCCGAAGTTTGTCACGCGACCCTCCAAGTCAACAAATTCAACGACGGCAATGGTCTGCTTCTGATTCTCCGTTAGACCATCTGAGATCTGCTTGCTTAACTCTGTGAGGTGCTGGTCCATGGCGCCTTGGGCATGCACAAGCGCTGGTGAACCTCCCAGCAACAGACACAAGCAAACCAGGCAACGCAAACTTAGAGTTCTCATACGGTCTTCCTTTCGCTTCCCGATTCTTTCTCACTCTCCAGCCCAAAGCTGTCGGAGTTTCTTCCTACCGCTTGTCCCCACTGCCTTAATCTGGTTGATGTGAATCTCGGGGCCGATTGTTGGCAGAAATGGGAAGTGCGCATAGTGGAGTAGGTGAAGAATCCTGTATTGCCGTTACCTTGACAACACCATAACGGAAATAATCGTGCGAAGCAGTTTGGCCGAAACTTGGGCGAGTTTGCGAGGACGCATAGGCTCGTGGAAGTCGACCTTTTGACAAGAGCGTGCAAAAGATATTCTCGTCTATTCCTAAAGTCAATAAATCGAATTGGCTGACATAAATCGAATTGGCTGGTAAATCGAATTGGAAGCCGGGATACTAAAATAAGCTTCGCCGCGCAGGTGCGTTATTAAAGCCCAGTTCAACTGAGTAACCCGACCCCGCGGCCCTTCTATTAGCTCAATCCACTTGCAATGGCTTAGCCTCCCTATCCGAATTACCCAAATGAGACATAGCACGATTTGTGTCGAGTTAAATCCCCGCCCGCTTGATCAAGAATTTCCCAGCTTTCGTCGAAAATAACGCGTATTTCCACGCCTGATCGTCCTTTTCTACGTTTCCGGTAAAGATGCGATCGTGATTTTGCATGAACTGTGCCGTCATATCAGAAATTTCCATGCCTGATCGGAGTTTTACATCGAAGCGGACCGACGAACCTATAGGCTGGCTTTGATTCAGGTGCTACGACCTACCCGTGCGTAGACCGACTGTCCGATCCTGAATGATGGACGGATGCGGCGATACTTTCACAGTGAGGCAAAGTACTTCGTTCAAGCGCGACGCGGCTACATTTTCCTCTCCTCGTCAATTGTAAAAAAAGAATCCAGAGTGGATTCTAAGGAGCGTTAGCTCCTTGTCTACTGCCCAGCCGTAGCGAGGACGGCAGTCAACGGCGAAGCGAGCGAAGCGAGCGGAGTTCATCGAGCGAAGCGAGACCGTTGACGGCTGCCGCAGTGGAGGCTATCTCTCGCGTGCGAAAGTCCGCGAGTGGAAACAGCACACGGCACGAGAGGTCATCAGCCGTGATTTTCGCCCGCGCTTAGTTTTCGTCGCGCTCCTTTTCGACTGCGCGGCGCAAAGCGGCGGCAGGAACGCGCGGCGCCGGCATCTCCCAGAAGGACTCTTCAAGAACACCCTGGCCCAGGCGCAGTTTCCCCTGCGAAGCAAGTGCCAGCAATTCCTCGTCCTTATCTCTCGAACCTACTAGCGGGACGATTAGGGCCACTGGCTGGTTGCGGTCGCGCACCAGAATCTCTTCACCGGCTTTCACGTCGTTAAGATATAGGCTCAGACGATTCTTCAATTTCGGCGATGTTTACGCTTTTCATGGATAGGCCTCGTTCACGTTCTGCCGACAAATTGCTACACAAGCGATGACTTCATGTCCACTATAGCCATAAGAGAAGTCGCTGCAAAAACAGAGTCGGCTGCCGGGGGTCACGATCCAACGTTTGCAAACAGTTGGTGGTTTATTCATTACCAGACGCACCCGGCGTTCGTACACCCGCCGGATTACGCCTTTTATCGAACAAGACACTAGTTGGTTGGAAGGTCGAGCTCGTCACTCTCGGCTTCAATTTCGCTGGACTCTGCTTCTAGGTTCCAGACGACGTCTCGCTCATGTTCGCTCAAATTCTCGTAGCATAGAGCATCATCTTGTGCGAGCAAGCGCTGCCTGTCGTCGAGTCTGTTCCACCACGCCGAAGTTTTAGCGTCGACACCGCCTTGGTAAACGAGCAAACCTTCATCAGACTGGATGAGTGTGAGTTCATCGCCGGGGCGCAGGCCACGTTTCTGAATAACCTCGGATGGAATTATGATTCGACCCTCTGCGTCAACAGTCAGTTTTTCCATCATGGTAAGCCTCAGGATCTTGTGTGCCAAGCTGTCAACAGTTGGTATCGGGAAGAAAGATCATTCAAAGCAATCCGACACTCAAGTTGCCCTGAGACGGACGCTGCAAATCGGGCATCGATCTGGGCAACGCGCTCAAAAAATCGCTGGGCCATCCGTTCGTGTCTACACGGTCCTCTGGAGTCAGGGCTCTCACTTGAACAATAACTGCAACATCAGCATCGGCCGCGAGCACCTTAATGCTCAAATTCAAGATGCCATCTTTCGTCGTATGTCCGCTGGTTTCGATCGTTTCATTCAACATAGCAGCAGTCTATCGAAGCTGACTTACAGTGACAATGCAGTTCTACATAGCTAAGGGATCGTCCTTGAATGCGTAGATTGTCGCCAGTTTTTGGACAGAAAGGCGCGGGACCTACAACACGATGTATAGAATGAGCGCGCTGTGATTTGGATCTGAGAAAATGGTCCACAAACTCAACCAATTGTCTTTGCTTCAAGTACTTCGATCAAACCATAAAGCCCATCGAAGGAATCAATCACAAGTGGCAAATCATACTTGTTCGATTCAATTCAATGAAATCGAAGGTCTTGAACGATTCGGTTAACTGATCGATGTTCAAGTGAAACAATCTGAGCAGCTCATCGTTGTCAATGTTGCCCGTGGATACAAGCAACAACTTCCAAGGTTCGTGCCTCAGCAAAAACGTCTCCACGAAATCAGAATCCTTCGTAACGACGACGCAATGTTGCGTTAACGAGAAAGTGATTAGTGCTTGATCGGTGGTACGATTCCCTTCTGGCAGATCGAGCGTATGAGTTGTTTCAAGTCCTGCCGCGCGTAACTGGTGAGCGAGACGTCGTGGAAGTTGAGCATCAATGAGAAACTTCATGCCACAATTGGCTCAATGCGCTTTATCTGGCTGAGTTGCCTGGCGAAGTCTAACGCGGCGAGAATATCCTCTCGTTCTAGGTCTTCGTAGTCGGCCAAAATCTCCTCAACGGTCATCCCGGAACTCAATAATTCGAGAATAGATTCCACCGTATATCGGAGGCCGCGAACCGTTGGTTTGCCGTGGCAAATCTCCGGATCCATCGTGATGCGTTCACTTAGATTCATGTAATGTGCTCCGATTTGGAATTCTAGCATAGACCAACCTGGACGCACCGATTGACTTAAAATGGGTGGGGAAATTGTGTCGGTATTGAAATGGAAATTGGCGGTTTCAGACGTAAACTGGTGCATCTACAAACAGGCTGCGATCCGCGCGAGGCGCATTAGGAGATCGCGTAGTGGTGCGGGATATAAAATACAAGCATTGTAACGACAGTGAAATTCGACATGTTCGCGGGAACTAATCATAACCCACACTGAGTTCCTGCGCCTGAACGGTCAATTCGTCCAAGGTGGCGCGGCGATCAGCATCAATTCGTCTTTTGTATGCAGCGAGATCTCTATATAGGATGCGGCGTCGTGTTCCGACTCGGCGATACGGTATCTGACTAGCTTCCAACAAGCTAACCAAGTACGGTTGCGAAACATTTAGCAAGTCAGCACCTTCCTGGGTGGTAAGCTCAGCGCGGACAGGAATAAGCGTGATCGCATTTCCTTTCGCCATCTGAGTCAGGATGTTGACGAGCAGTCGGAAAGCCACAGCAGGAATGCGAACCGCCTGCTCTCGCTCGGCACCTTCCGGCAAGACCGTAATTGTCTGACCCTCTTCATCTCGAACATACGCTGATAAAGCTCTACTGCTTGTCTCTGCAAGTTGTGACTCAGCTTCGGTTGGGGAAACCGGGTCAAGCACTCTAAGAACCGTCGCATTTCCTGCGGGACTCTTCTAGTTGAAGATTGAGTCCACACTCCAACAATCACCCCATAATACACAAACGAAATAAACAAGACAGGAATTCGTTTGACCATCTCACCCTTGAGAGGCTCCTAAGCTGAGTCAGATTTTCAAAGCTTCTTTGGAAGATGTTTCGGACGGATCCGCGAGTGTCCCACGGTATTTGGATTTCGGTGAAGGGGTTGAGCGGTATGAATGACTGGCGGCGTATCCAAAGAAATTTCAAGGCAACTTTTGTGGTTAGCATTACGGGCAATCGAGAATCTGCGGATTGTGTAGCTCATCTGCAAACTCTGTGATAAAGGCTTCCGCCTGTTCTTTGTTCTTGAATACAAACGCCGTATTGAAGTCACTGGAGAACAGACTCGGAACGCCTGAGATATAACCATGAAATGTCACGATTATTACGCCGGTGTCCGTTTCTCCGCCTGCTGCATCAATCCGCCGTAGACGTTCCATCATTGCCTGATTGATCGCCTCAGCATAGAGTTCGTCGGCATTGGGAATGTGACCGATCTCTAACAAGTGAACGTTGGTGCCAAGAATGGCGAGCAATGCTAATCCAGCTCCGTCAGTTCCTATTTCTGCATCTTCTGGCACATCCATTAACCAATCAAGCA
>Ga0105249_10002208_pt1 | contig 16864 bp, 19 predicted proteins | sample KBSS44metaG_FD_81522 | JGI IMG/M metagenome (GOLD analysis project Ga0105249, IMG submission 81522) | Switchgrass rhizosphere microbial communities from Kellogg Biological Station, Michigan, USA - KBS S4-4 metaG | ecosystem: Host-associated > Plants > Roots > Rhizosphere > Soil | place...
ATTTTAAAAAACAATTAGGTGACAACCCCGATAATTATGTGAGACTCTACCAGGCACAATGGGATGGACTGCTGGAAGATGCCGGCGCTGTATTTCCTTTTATTGATTCATTGTTTGGGAAATATCCTTATAAACAATTTTCTTTTATACAAGGTGGTGACGGTGGCATGGAATACCCGATGGCTACACTGATCAATGGTGCGGGTCCGGATAATTGGGTGCATGAGCTGATGCATAACTGGTATTATGGTGTACTGGCCACGAATGAATCGGTGTATCCGTGGATGGATGAAGGTTTTGCCACCTTTGCAGAAGACAGGATAATGGCACATTTTACACAGGATACCGGCCTGGTGCATGCGACACCTTATGCAGCCTATAATCAATTAGCAAAAAGCGGGAAGGAAGAACCGCTGACAACACATGCCGATCATTATAACCTGAATTATGCTTACCAGTTTGCTTCATATATGAAGGGATGTATTTTTTTAGAGCAGCTGGGTTATATCACCGGTGCTTCCGTTCGGGATAAAATTTTACTGGAGTATTTTAAGCAATGGCAATTCAAGCATCCTGACTTAAATGATTTTCTGCGCATCGCAGAAAAACAAAGCGACATGAAGCTGGACTGGTATAAAGAGTATTGGGTGAACAGTGTAAAGACCATCGATTATTCAATTGATAGTTTATGGAGTGAAGGGGCTGTAACAAAAATTCGTTTACGGAAAATTGGCTTGATGCCGATGCCTGTCGATTGCCAGCTAACGTTTAAAGATGGCTCAAAAGAAATGCATTATGTGCCGATGTATTTGCAGTTTGGCGCCAAACAAAATGAATGGGGCGATGCTGTAAATTTTAAAACCTATTCACCCTGGAAATGGACCAATGATACTTATATTATTGAAACCAATCGCAAGCTAACTGATATTGTAACCGCAGAAATAGACCCCAGCCAGCGAATGGCGGATGTGGACAAGAAGAATAATAAGTTGGAGTTGAAGTGGTGAGCTCAATCATTTTTTGGTATCAAATAAGAATAGTAATGCATGTATAGATCGTTGAATTTTTTTAATTCCGGAACTTCTTTATTATACCAATAATATATACTTGCATTGTGGCTTATTCTAAAACTCCTGATCTTATTTCCAAGTTTTATTTCAAAAAAATCGTATCCATAGGGAGGATGAGTTACTCTAACGTTAGATTTGTTGTTATTCAAGTCATAAAGTGTAATGCCCATTGATTTGAGCGAGTCAATAAATTTCTTTTGATCTGTGATATCAAATAAGCCAAGGGGGAGGGCTTTTACAAGAAAAGAATCATTTGGTTGTTTTATTCGGTCGTGAGGCCAAATGAATAAAATCCGGTTTTCGTTTGTTTCTAATATTGCCGAACCACGCATAGGAAAGGTCGTTGAGTCTCGCCAACTATAATATAGATTGGTTACAAGTTTTTCATTCTCAGATCTCATAATAAACAACATTGGGAAAAATGCTCCACGCTCCATATCAGGATATATACGCATTTCAAAATTAGCCTGGGAATTTTCAATCGATCCAATTTTTTTAAAAGAAGAAAACAAGTTTCGTGGATGTTCAACTTTATCTTCAACAAAGGGGATCAACTGGAGCGAATCAAAACCGGGGAAAATCTGACCCATTAAAATGCATGAAAATTGTACAAAGATCAGAGTTAAAAGCAGCTTCATAGTACTTTAACAGTATTCTCCTAAAATTATTGTTCATTTTATTCTCAAAATTGAAAAGAGCCCCCGGATCAAGGGCTCTTTAATGGTTAGGGGTTTCGATTGCTTACTGAGAAGTATGTGAAGGTTTAAAGGTTACTGTACAATGCTATGTTATGTCAACGGATCAATCGAAATTCCTGCACCAAAACTAAAAGAGTATCGAATACAGGACAATACCCTCTTAGTTGTATTTTTCATCGTCCATAATATTTGTTTACTGCTTCCACACGGTTGGTTACATGTAATTTTTCATAGATATGATATACATGCTTGCGAACCGTCTCCGGGCTGATAAATAATGCAGCCGCGATCTCTTTATACATCATTCCTTTTGAAAGATGTTCCAGTATTTCTCTTTCCCGGTTGGACAGGCCATGCAGATCATTTTCTGACTTTACAATTTCATTTTTATTGGAAAATGCTGCAACGACTTTACGTGCAATCTGGCTGCTCATCGGAGCGCCGCCATGATACAATTCAGTGATGGCTTCTAACATTTTTTGGGGGGTGGTTTTTTTCAGAATATATCCGCTGGCGCCGGCGCTCAGCGCTTCGAATATCTTTTCATCTTCCTCATACACCGTACACATCATAAAATTAGTTGCGGGGATACGGGGTTTCAACTCACGAACACAATCAATACCGCTTTCAACAGTACCGAGATTAATGTCCATTAATACCACATCTGGTTTTAAGACCGGTAATAGACGCATCGCTTCGTCAGCTGTGGCCATCGCTCCAATGCATCGGTATCCATCAGCCATAGAAATGATCTCTTCCAGCATTTTACGCAGATCATTATTGTCATCCACAATGGCAACTGTTATTTCTTTATTCATAAGGCCAAAGGTGAAATATCAGGGGAATATAAACAATACCACAAACTGGTAATTTTTACCGGGCGGTGTAAAACCCCTGCCCCTTGCCATAGGCATACCTTTGGGAAAAGGGGAAAATCAAGCTTTTGAACTTGTTCTTTCTTTATGCAATCGTGCTTATATTCTTATTATTCAACGTGTATTATAAAGCAGGTGTTTATCTTCAAAAAAAGGCTCGGGAAATATTTCCGAAATGGCTATTACCCGTGGATTGACGCCGCTTTCTTTTATCTCTTGATTCAAATTACCCCCTTTAAGGCAAATAAGTCCAGGAAAAAAAGGAAGCGTGGATTGGCTGCCGACTGCTGACTCTGAACTGCCAGCTGCCGACTCCTTTCTGGCTACTGACTCCTGACTCCTTAACAAAGGCTTACTCCATTTCCATAATTCTTTCAAAGGAGCAACGGCTCTTGATACGGCAAAATCAAATTTCCTGTTCCTGATCTCTTCTGCACGGATATGTTGAGTAGTAATATTTTTCAAACCGATTGCATCAGCTACACCCTGGACAACTTTTAATTTTTTTGCAATGCTGTCTACCAGATGAAATTTTACATCCGGAAAATAAATCGCAAGCGGGATACCGGGAAACCCACCACCGGTTCCGATATCAATTATGTCGGCGCCGGGAGTAAAATCAAAAATAGCGGCAATGCTTAAGGAATGCAATACATGCTTCTCATATAAACCTTCAATATCTTTTCTCGATATCACATTGATCTTGCTGTTCCAGTCTTTGTACAATTCATCTAATGCTTTGAACTGCTCCAATTGTTGTGGAGTAAAATCGGAGAAATATTTAAGTATGATGTCCATTGCGCTTTAAATCGTGAATCGTGAATCGTGAATCGTGAATCGTGAGTCGTGAGTCGTCAATCGTGAGACGTCTCGCGACTGCCGACTGGGAACTGCCGACTGCTAACTGAACTCACCATTCATTCCGTGTTTTCCTCGTTAAAGTGGGTGCAAAGATGATATAGTAAAAGAACATCCAAAGATCAAAAAATAAAAACCAGGGCCAGAGATCCTTTTCATCCAGTTTTTTCATTGCGTAATAAAAAATGATGGCTTGCACAAGCAGTCTTATCCCAAAAGCAATTAAGGTCCACTGCCAGTTAAATAAAATAGCCGAGGCGATCAGTAAAGGATAAAAAAGAAAATGACTGATACTGTAAAGACCGAGTAAAAATTTGTGGACCGGTTTATAATATTTAGAAGTCGAATAATGTCTTGTCTTTTGACGCAGCCAGGCGCCAAATGTTTTTTTTGGGATCGAATAAGTGGTAGCTTCTTTATCGATTACGATTGCGGTATTTTTTCCCGTGGCCACCTTGTTTACAAACAGGTCATCATCACCGCCGGGAATATGATTAATAGAAGCAAAACCTTTATTCCGGATAAACACATCTTTTTTATAAGAGATATTCCTTCCAACACCCATATAGGGTAAGCCGGCCAATGCATACGATAAATATTGGATTGCTGAATGAAATGTTTCGAAGCGGATCAGCTTATTCAATAACCCTTTTGTTTTATGATAAGCGCCATAACCTAACACTATTTCTTTATGATCATCATAGGCGTTTTGCATCTTATACACCCAATGCTCACTCGATGGTACACAATCTGCGTCCGTTAATAACAACACTTCATGATTGGCTTCTTTGATGCCTACGCTTAATGGATATTTTTTCCCCGAGATCAGTTTTGCTTCCTGCGTCAGCTCTACCACCTGTAATCGTTCTTTAAAAGTTTTCTTCAACTCCTGCAAAATATATTTCGTGTCATCAACGGAGTTATCATTTATTACTGTCACCTCGTACGTGGAAGGATATTCCTGTACCAGCACACCCGGTAAATTGCGGGCAAGATTTTCATCTTCATCTCTTGCACAAATAATAACGGATACAGGATGTTGTTGTGATTTCAACCGGGGCCCTGATTTGTACAAAGCCACACGAATAAAAAAAAATAAATAGTAAAAAAGCTGGATGAGAGTGACAGCAGCAAATGCATAAAAAAGCAGTTCTGTTCAGTGAATGGTTGGCATGGCGGCGAAGATAAGAAAGTCAGTTCGGAGTCGGCAGTTCCCAGTCAGCAGCCTGAAGTGTCTTGTCCTGATATAGTATATTGCACCCTTTATTTATAGCATGGCTGAATTGAAATTTGAATTACAGGGGATTGATGCCGGTTCGAGGGCAAGGGCTGGAAAAATAACGACTGATCATGGCGAAATTTTGACCCCGATCTTTATGCCGGTAGGCACAGCAGGTAGTGTAAAAGCAGTTACACAGCAGCAATTAATGAATGATGTAAAGGCACAGATCATTTTAGGCAATACCTATCATTTGTACCTGCGACCGGGACTGGAAGTAATTGAAAAAGCAGGCGGGCTTCATAAATTTATTAACTGGAATAAACCGATACTCACAGACAGTGGTGGTTACCAGGTTTTTTCGCTGGCAGGAACAAGAAAAATAAAAGAAGAAGGCGTGACTTTTCAAAGTCATATTGATGGGAGCAAACATTTATTCAGCCCCGAGCGAGTAATGGACATTCAAAGAACAATCGGTGCCGATATCATGATGGCCTTTGATGAATGCCCCCCCGGCGGATGTGATTTTACGTATGCAAAAAAAAGTTTAGCGCTTACGCATCGCTGGCTCGACAGATCTTTTGACCAGTTTAATAATACACAGGACAAATACGGTTACACGCAAAATCTGTTTCCAATTGTACAGGGCGGCACGCACAAAGACCTGCGAAAAGAAAGTTGTGAATATGTTGCATCAAAAAATGCAACCGGTAATGCAATCGGCGGATTGAGTGTTGGGGAACCTGAAGAAACAATGTACGAGATCTGTGACTGGTGCTGTGAGCATTTGCCAAAAGAAAAGCCACGCTACCTGATGGGAGTGGGTACTCCCTGGAATATTTTAGAATGTATCAGTATGGGCATTGATCTGTTCGATTGTGTAATGCCGACCAGAAATGGCCGCAATGCAATGCTCTTTACCACAAAAGGTGTGATCAATATCGATAATAAGAAATGGGAGCAGGATTATTCCGTGCTGGATGATGGCTTAAGTTGCGAAGTCAGCAACTATTATAGCAAAGCTTATTTACGTCACCTGATGAAATCAAATGAAATACTCGGGTTAACAATTGCCAGCATTCATAATCTTGCTTTTTATTTGTGGCTGGTAACTGAAGCAAGAAAAAAAATAATGGAAGGAAACTTTGGCGGCTGGAAAAATGAAATGATCATCCGTTGGAAGCAGAAACTTTAAGGTGGATTGTTAAATTGCTAAATGGTTAAATTGTTGAGCTGCTAAATTGTGATCTTTGATCTTTATGACTTATTTGACCAACTGACTTTAATGCTTAAACTCGACTGGTACATATTAAAAAAGTTTATTGTAACATTTATCTTTTGTATGTTGCTGTTCACTGCCATTGCCGTAGCAGTTGACAGTAGTGAAAAGACAGATGATTTTGTAAAAACAGGATTAAGTACCGGTGAGATCATTACAAAGTATTATTTTGGATTTGTCCCTTTTATCTGGAGTTTATTATTTCCTCTCTTTGTTTTTATTGCAGTGATCTATTTTACAAGCCGCATGGCTACGCGAAGTGAGATCGTTGCCATACTGGCCAGCGGTACGAGCTACAATCGTTTTCTTCGTCCTTATATTTTTGGTGGCATCCTTCTTTCATTGGTATTATGGTTTGGCAGCCGGTATTTGATACCGAAGGCGAATATTATTAAGACAAATTTTGCCGCCAATTATTTTGATAGAAATGATCCGACAAAAAACAGGAGTTACTCCAATTGTTATAATTGTTTTTACCGGCGTGTCGATAGCATTACTTATGTTGGCATCAAAGAGTGGGATACAGTAGGCAAAACTTCACGTAACTTTTTTATGGAGAAGATCAAAAATGGAAAAGTCATTTATAATCTTCGTGCTGATATTCTTAAATGGGACACCACCAATAAAAGGAGAAGGTGGGTCGTACAAAATGCAATAGAACGATATGTTGACAGCACTAAAGAAACGATCAATAAGATAACAGAGATGACCCTCAAGTTGAATATACGGCCGGAAGAATTGAGAAAGGATGAATATTTAAAAGATAAACTGACAACCCCTGAATTGGCAGCGTATATAAACAGAGAAGAAGAAAGAGGTACGGAGGGATTGAATGTTTTGAAAGTGGAGCAGTACCGCCGGACAGCCAGTTCTTTTACGGTATTCCTGTTAACGATCATTGGCGTCGTGATCGCAAGCCGTAAGACACGTGGTGGCAGCGGACTACATCTTGCCATGGGAATAGCGATCGCCGCTTTATTTATATTAAGTGATCGTTTCACAACTGTATTTGCAACGAAGGGAAATTTTCCACCACTACTGGCTGCATGGGTGCCGAATATTATTTTTTCAATTGTGGCTTACTGGTTATATCGCAAAACGCCAAAGTAGTTTACGATAGTCCTGCCGGGATCAGGCTTCCACGAATGAATTGTGAAAAGGTATTTTCAGGAATTGATAATTCAATGCATTGGTGGTACCGCAACTTATATCTGCCGTGGTACCCGTAATTGAACTTGCTTTATCGGATGCAAGAAATACCGCCAGGTTTGCTATATCATTTGTGTGAGGCAACCTTTTAAGCATGGTATCATTTTCAATCTTTTTTACAAAAGATTCTTTGTGCTTGTCTTCTTTTTCGATCGCTTCAATAAACACGCTTGAATCAGGTGAACCGGCAGAACGCATCGTAACAACCCGGACGCCGTGGGGTCCCAATTCGCAGGCAAGTTGTTTTGAAAAAGCTTCTATAGCAACGCAGGTAGCTCCAAAACCGCCGACTAATGGATAAGTCATTCCGCCCGGCGTCGCAGTAATGGATAAGATAACTCCTGATCTTTGTTTCATCATTACCCGACCGGCAGCCGTTGCTGTCAGAAATTGTGACCGCATAGCAATATCGATCGGTCTCATGAAGTCGTCTAACGACATTTCCACCAATGCAACACCATGCATATCCTGCAGGCCAATCGCACAAAATGAAATATCAAGCGACCTTTTATTCTTTATAACGGTATCCAGGAATGTTTTTATAGCATCTTTATCCAGGGCATTTACTTCAACCATTTCGGCAGCACCGCCTGAAGCTTTAATATCATCAAAAGTTTTTTGAAGAGAACTGCGATGAAGTCCGGTTAGATAGACATAGGCTCCTTCCTGTGCAAATGCACGGGCAACAGCGCCGCCAATTGAACCGCCGGCTCCATAAACAACTGCTATTTTATTTTTAAGCAACATGAATCTATTTTTTCAATGCATTGGTTTATTTTTTCTTTTTAAGCGCATATTTTATTTCATTTTCCTTTACCCTGTATTTTACAATTTTGCTTATTAGCCTTAGGGGAAGCGGTTTATCAAGCGGAAACTGGATGGTTCCTTTAGATCTTTTATAGCCAGCCAGTTCTTTCGTAAAAACTTCCAATCTGCCTGCCGGGTAAAACCCAATATGACTCTGCCAGCCTCCAAAAAAGACCAGCATGCCATAATATTTATATCCGATGATGCCATAGCTGATAACTTCTTCTGCCTTCGGCGCTGCTGCTTTAATTGTTTTTCTCAGTGATTGCATGCGGGCCCGAGCAGGCGGGGGAAATGATGCAACGTAGGCATCCGGATCTTTTGGTATAGCCATTTTTGCCATTGCAAATAATTTAAGCCAGCTTCATTTTTTTATGCCAGAAAATATAAGATAATATGCCGGTCCCGATCCATATCAGCATCGTAAACATTAACGGATCAACTTTTCCGTTTGCTACAGCTATACCTGAATAAACAGCGCCGAACAGATCAAAGAACAATCCTGCATACGCCCACTCTTTTATTGTTTTTAATCCCGGAATTAAAATAACGATTGAACCGATCAATTTAGCCCAGCCGGTAAATGGGATAAAATATTCGGGATAACCCAGTCCATCATGTATCAATTTTTTCGCGTCGTCATTTACCAATATGCTTCCGTAAGCAGAGAATATCATGAGCGCTGCAAATAAAATAGTGAAGACCCAGTAAAGAGTGTTGATCGTTTTTGGTTTCATAATGTTGGTTTTAGTTTTTCGAATAATTAAACATCCAGTTGATACCGAACTTATCGGTTAATACACCAAATGTAGCACCCCAAAACGATTGATGCAATGGTTCGATCACTTTTCCACCCGCTGCAAGATTATTGAATGCGTTATTGATCTCTTCTGCGCTGCTGCAATTCATACAAAGGTTGATATTGTTTCCATTTATAATTTTATTCCCCATCATATCCGAGCCCATCAATGAAAGGCCATCCCTTGTCAGGCTGCTGTGCAAGATTCGCGGGCCCATTTCAGAAGGCATTTGGGCAGCCATCGGTGATTCGGCTATTTTCTGCATTACCAGGTCACCACCCAGGCATTGCTGGTAAAAACTCATCGCTTCACGGCAATGCCCGTTAAAATTTAAATAAGCAACGATCTGTGTCATATAGGTTGTATTATTTTTTTATGATTATAATTTTGCCGGGTCCAATTTTACCATGCAAAGCACATCCTTGTTATTGTTCAGATACATTTCAATGCAATAGCCATTTGAATCGATCCTTTTATCACGGCACATTTCCTGGAAGGCCTGGCCAATCGACGGAATATTTTTCATAAAATCAGCCATATAAACGCTGGTATATTCCCCTTGCTTTATAATAAATTTTTCGCAACCTAAAGCAGCGGCTTCGCCTTCTGATTTTTCTTCAGCAGCCGCCTTATAGGTTATATTATTTTTTCCGTCCCCATAAGAAATTCCAAAAATCCTCCTGGGCTCAGGCGATTGAATAAGTGAATGCAATTTGTCAAAGGCTGCGGTTATTCCCTGCGGAAATGAGCTTGCTGTTACGCAAAGCACACTAATATCTGTGTTTAAAAAATAAGGTTCCATCGTTTTGAAATCTTTGATGAAACAAAGCTATTGTCCTCAAAATGAATAGAGACTGTGCAAATACGTCAATCTGAGGGGTTGTTTCCGACAGTGTTTGCCTTTAACTTTACTGCTCGAAAAACAACATAAATGAAAAATATTTCGATCCTTGTTCCCGAAACGGCAGTCGTAGAAGCAGTCGCTGATCCGCGTTATATGTTTACAGCAGTAAATGAATTTTTAAAAAGCCAGGGTCAACAGGCTTTATTCAATGTACAGCTGATCGGGTTGTCAAAAGAAGTAAAACTGGCAGATGGAATATTTTCTATTCATACAGATGCCACATTGAAAAATGCATTGAAGCCCGATCTTATAATTATTCCTGCTGTAAGCGGCAATTTGGAAAATGCTATCAAGCTGAATAAAGAATTTTTGCCATGGATCGTATTGCAATATAAAAATGGTGCCGAGGTGGCAAGTCTTTGTTTGGGAGCTTTTATCCTGGCATCAACGGGTTTATTAAGTGGAAAGAATTGTTCGACGCATTGGTTGTTTGCAAATGAATTCAGAACGATGTTCCCGGATGTGAATTTGGTGGATAATAAAATTGTTACAGAACAAAACGGCGTGTATTCGAGCGGTGGCGCCAACTCTTATTGGAATTTGTTATTGCATTTGGTGGAAAAATATACCAACCGTGAGCTGGCCATATTGGCCTCTAAGTTTTTTGTGCTGGATATCGATCGTAAAAGTCAATCACCCTTTATTATGTTCAAGGGACAAAAGATCCATGAAGACGAGGATATCATCAGGGCACAGGAATTCATTGAAGGTAATTTTTCGGAAAAAATTACCGTGGATGAGTTATGCGAAAAGTTTGCGATCGGCCGGCGCACTTTTGAACGCCGGTTTAAAAAAGCTACTAACAATACCGTTGTGGAATATATACAACGTGTAAAAATCGAGGCAGCTAAAAAGAATTTAGAAACAGGCCGCAAGACAGTGGGTGAAGTGATGTACGATGTGGGCTATACTGACACCAAAGCTTTTCGCGAAGTGTTCAGAAAAATTACAGGGATGTCGCCTGTTGATTATAGAAATAAATACAATAAGGAGTTGTTGAATTGATTGATTATTTCGTGAGTCGTGAATCGTGAGTCGCGGGTCGTGAATCGATGCCCCAACTGCATTCTAATTTTTCCTTAGCTTAGGTAAAAAATATATGTTTTTAGAACTATCTCACCTCAAGCTTGATGTATTCCAGGTTTCCAGGCAATTTGTTTTATCCTGTTATAAGGAAACAAAATCGTTCCCTTCTGAGGAAAAATTTACAATAATCTCACAGATCAGGAGAGCGGCCTTGTCGGTACATTTAAATATAGCGGAAGGATGTGCAAGAAGATCCCTTAATGAGAGGAAAAGATTTTATGAAGTTGCGAGAAGCTCGATCGTCGAAGTTGATGCAGCGCTTGACATAGCTGCGGAGTTAGGGTATACTTCAAAAGAAAAGTTGAAAGAATTGGGTGAGTTAATGGTAAGAACAATACAAATGCTCTCAAAAATGATGAATTGATGAATTGATAATTCATTCACGATTCACGACTCACGTGCTACACCTGGACCAACTGGATATTATTTCCACACGTATCGTCCAGTACGGCCAATGTAGCCGGCCCCATTTTCGCAGGCGCCATACTGAATCTTACACCCGATTTTCGCAGCCGCTCATATTCTTTTTGAATGTCATCAACATGAAATGCGGTAAGCGGAATACCGGCATCATATAATGCTTTCTGAAAAACTTTTGCCGCTTCAATGCCCATGGGTTCCAATAAAAGTTCTACGCCATCCTGCTCCTCTTTTGAAACTACAGTAAGCCATTTATGCTCACCCAATGGTATTTCGGTTTTCTTTACAAAGCCGAGCACTTCGGTGTAAAATTTTAAAGCTTTATCCTGGTTATCTACCATAACACTGGTTACTCTTATTCTCATTCTGTTAATTTTTATAGCGGTGTAAATGAATGTTGACCGGTGGCCAAAACAAATTTAGCTCACTCATCAATGCACTATAAAAATCAGGATTTTTTTTTCAATAGCTATCTTGAATATTGCGATTATTGATGCAGCCAATAAGGTAAAAACCGGAATACCGTTTCCCGGATTTGTTGTTTCTGCTGGTAACGCAGCCAGGCAGCAGGGGTAAAAGAAGTATGACGTTTAAATAAATCTTTAAAGCTGCTCACACTTTCAAAACCAACGGCGAGACAAACATCAGCAGTAGGAATGCTGCAGAGCAGTAATTGTTTAGCCCGGCTGATTCTTACAGAAGTGAGATATTGATGGGGTGACAAACCGTAAAGCTGTTTAAACAAATGCCTGAAATGAAATTTGGAATAACAAGCCTGCCAGGCCATTGCATCGAGATTGATATTCTCTGAAAAATGAGTATCGATATACTGTTTTGCGTCAATGATACGCCGGCACAGATCATCATTGGGATAAAGCGTCTCTTTGATTGCATTGATTCGTTCGGTATAAAAACTCATGGTTTAAATATTATCCGAAAATAGAATTTAATAAACCCGCCAGCCGGACACCACCTTTTACCAGTTGCGTATTCAGCATATCGATATAATCGAAATTATAACGAAAGCTCAGTTTAGGTTCATTGCCGCTGACGCTGTTATAAACCTTGCCGGCCAGTTGATAGGATTCAAAAAACCATTCATTCATGGGTTGCTGCTGCCATTGCAAGCGTTGTGCCCTCGTTGTATGATTAATATCCTTAACGTATTCAGTATAACTTAATTTTTGAAACTCGATCAGTTTTTCATCCCATAAGCTATGCAAATTGGTAGACTCACTAAACCATTGCAGGCGTATGCTATTGCCACCGCGGTCTTCAAACTGACCCACATGAAGAGGTTGATGAATATCTCCGCAAATATGGATCAGCAAGCGCAGGTACATTTTTTTAGTTTCCAAAGGCAATTGCTTATTCTTTAATTCAGCAATGAGAAAATTAAGTTTAGTATAAGCATCAACCGCTGTATCTTTTTGAAGAAGGGTATTGAATTCAGTTTGCGATAAACCCTGTTTGACATTCAAATAATGCCAGGGCCCCAGGTAATTGAAAGTCGAATCTGACTTAATAAAATCTGCCCAATTGCTGGTGATCGCAATAGATTCATCGCCTAATATTTCACGGATCGCTTTTCTTGCCTTATTGCTGAGATAACTATCGGCGATCTGCCCGACGATGCGATGGCCGGTGGGTCCCCACCATGCAAATGCGGAAACAGAAATAATAATAAATGCGGCAGACAATAATACGATCCGGGTATTCTTCATGTGGTTTGTTTAGGCAGCTAAGGTAGGAGAGGAGCGCCTATTTACCGGAATGAGCAACAATTATTTTTTCCAGGAGATCATTCAGTTTTATCTCCAGGTCGTTTGCGTTATTATAGATCAGGATATGATCACTTGTTCCTGCAACAGTGGTCGAGTGTTCTGCGTTTGCATTCCGCAGGTAAATGACAGGCTTATTCTTTGCTTTTGCATACCCTATTTCAACACCGATGCCGATAGCTTTATCAGAAACTTCGGCGATCAGTAAAGAACTCTTATCGATCTCTGCAAATGCAGTTTCCATCATTTCCTTTGATTGAGATGAATTGAAATTATAATTGTCAATAAAAACAAACGGGGTAAGAGATTGTTTGGTCAAAGTTTCTTTAACGGCACTCAATTCATCCTGAATCTGGTTTCTTTTGCTGTAACTGGCAGCGATATAAACTTTCATGATCCAAAATAGGACAAGATTTCCAATTTCTCAGTAATTCGTAACGCTTACATATTTAATCCCATTTTGCAATGAACAGTTAGAGCAGAATTGTGTGGTGGATTTAAGCCGGGCCATACTGATGGTTTTGGCTATTACACTTTCCCAGCTGGAATTGCCGTTGCTTAAATAACTGATCTCTTCACGGAGAGCCTGCAGAAAGCTGATAGAATATAAACCTCCCTGTGGTGATGCCCAGGAGACCTCGCCTTTTTGAGCGGCTGCAGAAAGAATAGTGCCTCTTGAATTCATAAAAAGTTTCCTGAGTTTGGATAGATCTGAGTTATTATCTACCTGGAAGGTGAGATAATTATTACCCGTCACGGGTGACCGGTTGATCTCGCTATTGCAGCAATCACCGAGAATGATATTCAGCCGGGCGCCTTTATTATTCAAACTATGATACACTTCTGAAAGGTTCATTGAACTATTGTCACTGATGGCCGAGTAAGTTGATGTACGCAGATCCATACGCGGCCAATCATCATTCTGATCCTTCCATCGGAAGCCATGACCCCGGTAAACAAAAACTACAATATCATTACTGCCAGGTGACAGCGAATTTAATGTCCCCAAAACTTTTTCACGCGATAAGGAATACCCGTCAACAATATATTCCCTGAATGAAGCGCCCAATGCATCGGCCACTTGCCGGAACTCATTTTTTAAATTTGTTTCATCAACACTGCAGCTTGTTCCGATTGATGGATCGAGAGTGTTGGCAACCAAAACGAAATGAAGCTGTGAGGACCCGTAAGTAGTAACGGGATTTGTTTCTTTCGGGGTTAATCCGCACATTTTTTTTAACGAAAAATATTCTGACTCATAATTGCCAAAATATCTGCGCAGGTATTCATCGGTAAGCGTATTAGGCTCCAGCTTCTGGTAGGAGTCAACGATAATATAATTGTCAGGGTTTAATAAGGAGTCGTCAGTTGTATAAGGCTGTCCCCATTTTTTGTTGGTATAATCATAGAACCAGATAAAATAATCGGAATTGTATTTTCGGTTGACGCTCTTCGATGTCATAAAAACAGGATTGGAGCCGGTGAGCATCGAATATTTATCGCCCTGGCTGTTCACGCCGTTACTCATCTTATACGTGACATTCACAACATTGTAAACGTTCTCATTCGTATAGGCAATCCGCATATAAGCATTTGTTTCATGGAAAAATACAAGGAAGCCGGTGTACTGGTTTTTTTGCTTATCTGTGAATTTGATCTCATACAAAGACTGCGATGATAGTTGCAGAATACTAAAAAGAAAAAGCAATGAAAAAAAGATCCGGTGGAAGGACTTGCGTTTCATAGTGGTTGCTTTAAGGGTCAATATAAAGATACTAATCCATCTGGTATCGGGCAGGGTTCGCTGTCGCTACGATGATCGAATTTAAAAAAAATCTTTGGCAGGTAGATATCATAAAAATGATCAGCGTTATGATTTGAAAGTGAAGGGGGTAGTATTGATGCCTAACCAATAAGATCAGAAAGGCATAGGGTTTGCAAAGAGCAGTTAAGATAGAAAACAGTCGATAAATTAACTGTAACCCTTAAATGTTGTGTATGAAAAACTATTTATTAAAACCGATTTCAGTTTGTCTTATAACGATTGCCTTATTGACTTCATGCAGTAAAGAAGGAGTTGAATCAAATGATCAGAAGGGAGGTGTATCGGCTCAATTTACAGGTGATGAGCCATCCAAAACAGGTTCTCTTGCAGGTAATATAACGCCGGCCGAAGCCGATCCGATCGTTTTGATGCATGGCAATATTGAAATTAAATTGCTGGTCAGTGCAGACGGTTCGATTGAAAAAAATTCTATTCCGACGGGAGATTATACGGTTCAGATCCATGCGAATAACCCCGAGTATGGTGATGTTATGATCAATGATATAAAAATCGAAGCCGGTAAAACAATGGACCTGGGAAAAATTGTTTTGGTAAAAATAACGAGCAAATAATTAAGACCATATCTAATCTGAGTATTCTATAGATGACCAACAAATGGCCCGGTAAGGTTTACCGGGCCATTATTATTTACAAATTTTGCCGCTGCCAAGCCGTGAATTACCTTTAGGGCATTTAATATATTTTCCTACTTCTGATAGTTAAAAGCAAATCAAATGGGTGTTTTAAAAGATACGTTTAAGATCAAAGCTGATGCGGCAGCTGCCGAAATAAAAGACATTCTCAAAGAGCATGGCAATAAAACGATAGGTGAAGTGACGCTTGCCCAGGCCTACCAGGGCATGCGGGGCATTACAGGATTAGTTAGTGAAACTTCATTACTCGATTCACAGGAAGGCATTCGCTTTCGCGGCTATTCTATTCCCGAATTGCGTGAGAAACTGCCCAAAGCACCCAAAGGTTCTGAACCCTTGCCTGAGGGCTTATTTTATTTAATGCTTATCGGGGAGCTGCCGACTGAAGAAGATGTAAATCATGTGACCAATGTATGGCAGCGGCGCAGTCATGTGCCGAGTCATGTATTTGAAGCCATCGAAGCATTACCTGAGAGTGCACACCCGATGACACAGTTTGTGGTAGCGATCATGGCACTGCAAACAGAAAGTCATTTTCAAAAACGTTATGCGGAGGGCATGAGTAAAAAAGATTATTGGGAAGCGGTGTTTGATGATTCGATGGACCTGATTGCCCGTTTGCCCAGGGTTGCTGCATATATCTATCGGCGTAAATATAAAAATGGCGAGCATATTCAACCCAATGGTTTGCTGGATTGGGCCGGCAATTATGCGCATATGCTCGGTTATGAAAATGAAGAGTTCAAAGAACTGATGCGTTTATATATGACCATTCATGCTGATCATGAAGGTGGTAATGTAAGTGCGCATGCTGTGCATTTGGTCGGCTCTGCTTTGGCTGATCCTTATTTAAGTTTGGCGGCTGGTATGAATGGATTGGCAGGTCCGTTGCATGGTCTCGCCAACCAGGAAGTGATAAAATGGATCTATGAAATGGAAGAGGAACTGAAAACCGATGCGCCAACCAAAGAACAGATCGTAGAATATGTAAAGAAAACATTAAGCCAGGGAAAAGTGGTGCCGGGTTATGGTCATGCTGTCCTGCGCAAAACAGATCCGCGGTTTACAGCACAAATGGAGTTTGGTAAAAAACATATGCCGGATGATAAGCTGGTACAAACCGTTTGGAATATTTATGAAGCGGTGCCGCCTATCTTGCAATCATTAGGCAAAATAAAAAATCCGTGGCCCAATGTAGATGCACATAGCGGTGCATTGCTGGTACATTTTGGCCTGGTTGAGTTTGAATATTACACGGTATTATTTGGTGTAAGTCGTGCTTTAGGAGTAATGGCCAGTTTGATCTGGAGTCGTGCATTGGGGTTCCCCATCGAACGTCCAAAATCAGTTACAACTGAATTGGTAAAGAAATGGCTGAAA
>Ga0105249_10002209_pt1 | contig 16853 bp, 13 predicted proteins | sample KBSS44metaG_FD_81522 | JGI IMG/M metagenome (GOLD analysis project Ga0105249, IMG submission 81522) | Switchgrass rhizosphere microbial communities from Kellogg Biological Station, Michigan, USA - KBS S4-4 metaG | ecosystem: Host-associated > Plants > Roots > Rhizosphere > Soil | place...
CCTTTCTTTCGGCTTCATCCTCTACACTCGTATTCTGCGCAAACCGTGCAGAAACTCCAGCCGCAATGCCCGATGACTTCGCCCAACTCGTCAAGCAGCAGGTAGACATCGTCCGCATCGTGGGCGACTACGTCAAGCTGCGCAAGACCGGCGCGCAGAACTACACCGGACTCTGCCCGTTTCACAAGGAGAAGACCGGCTCCTTCTCCGTCAACGCCACGCACGGCTACTTTTATTGCTTCGGCTGCCATGAGAAGGGCGACGTCTTCACCTTCGTGATGAAGATGGACGGCCTCAGCTTTCCTGAAGCCGTTCGCGCCGTCGCCACCAAAGTCGGCATTGCTCTGCCCAAGCGCGAGTTCTCTTCGCCGGAGGAGGCTAGGGACGCTGGCATTCGCCGCCAACTGCTCGATGTGCACGAAGCCGCGACACAATACTTTGAGGCACAGCTCAAATCGCCGGAGGGTGCGCGTGCGCGTGAATACCTGAGCGGCCGTGGAGTCCAGCCCGAGACGATCAAGACCTTCCGCATCGGCTATGCGCCGGACGACTTCAACGCCATGCGCGATGCTCTGCGCGCGCACTTCAACGAAGATGTGCTGCGCGCCAGCGGTCTCTTTAGCGCGAAGGAGCAGGCCGACGGCTCTCCCGGCCCCATGTACGCCCGCTTCCGTAAGCGCATCACGTTTCCTATCGCGAACGAGGCAGGCAAGGTGATCGCCTTCACCGCACGCGCGCTCGACACGAAAGATGAAAAAGGCCGCGACATCGCCAAATACCTCAACTCACCCGAGGGGCCGCTCTATTCCAAGGGCAGCGTGCTCTTCAATCTCGACAAGGCCAAGGGCGAGATGCGCTCCGCTGACTTTGCCCTGCTGGTGGAAGGTCAGATGGACTGTATCTCCGTCTATATGGCCGGCGTGCGCAACGTTGTCGCCGTCTCCGGTACAGCGTTTACTGAGGCCCAGGTGCGGCTGCTCGCGCGATTTACCAAGCGCGTCATCGTCAACTTCGATCCCGACACCGCCGGCGCAGCAGCGGCGGAAAAATCCATCGCCATGCTCACCGAAGAGGACTTCGATGTGAAGATCGTCACGCTTGAAGGCGGTCTTGATCCTGACCGCTTCGTGCGCGAGCAGGGTATCCAGGCCTACGGCACAGCGTTGCGTGGGGCCAAGCGTTACTCCGACTACCTCATCGAACGCGCCCGACAGCTCTTCCCCGGCCACACCGCAGAGGCCAAGGTAAAGGCGCTGAACTTTCTGCTGCCACACATCCGGCGCATGGCGCATCCCATTCGGCGCAACCAATTTGCCGAGGACGCGGCCAACAAGCTCGGCATCGACTCCGCGCTGCTGCGTCAGGAACTCAAGCAGGCCGCCGCACAACGCACAGAGAGCATCCCCGCCCATCGCGCCGAACCGGTCACCGAGACCGAGCGCGTCCTGCTGCGCGCGCTGGTACTGCCGGAGGGCAATCCTATCCGCGAACTCGCCGCCGGCTCACTGGCTGCGCATCCCGAGTGGATCGCCGACCTGGCAACGACAGACCTGCTCGATGGGTTGGCCAATGCGCCTGCACCGGCAAACCCGCTTGATGCCGCTCATAACGACGAGATGCGCGCGCACCTCGCGCACACCTTGGATCACGCCCCGCCGGAGAGCGATCCGCTGCAGGTGGAAGGTGCGCTGCATACGCTCCAGCACCGCAGCTTCATGCGTCGGCAACGCGAACTGCGCTCACAGATCGCCGAAGCCGACCGCCGCGGCGACAAAGAGATGCTGGAAAAGCTGATGGCAGAAAAAGTCGAGATCGACCACAAGCTGCGCAACCACTAGGCATCAGCGTCCCAGCAAGCACACTTCGATGACGCATGAACTTCCCTGCCTGAGGCGGCTGCGATAATAGGCACACAGTTCGGTACTTCGCAGGAGGAGTTTGCCATCGACAGTCGCACCAAGCGCCGGCTACTGGTCGGCTTCATCACCAACTGGGTCGGCAAGCTGGCAAGCAGCATCATCCAGCTGGTCCAGGTACCGGTATTCTTTCACTTCTGGTCGACCAATGTTTATGGCGACTGGCTGATCGTCAACGCTCTGCCGTCTTATCTCGCGTTCTCCAGCATCGGCTTCGGCAGCGTCGCCACCAATGAGATGACCATGCTGAACTCGGCGGGTGACCGCGAGGGCGCTCTACGGGTTTTTCAAAGCTGCTGGTGGCTGATTGCACTGATCTGCCTCGCAGTCAGTGCCCTGCTGCTTCCAATTCTTTGGTTCATTCCTATTGGAACCCTGCTCAACGTCCATTCCATCAGTAACTCTGACGCTCGATGGATCGTTTTTTACCTCGGCGTTTCCGTGCTTTTAGGCCAACTCGAACAACTGATGGGCGCAGCCTATACCTGCGTGGCCCGATACTCCACGGGTCAGTTCCTCAAGAGCATCATTACGCTCGGAGCGTTTGTGGCCATGCTGGCGCCGGTGGTACTTGGCTACGGTCCACGCACGACTGCATTGGTTTTTGCCGTCGCGAATGCAGCGGGAACACTGGTCTTCGGACTCCTGATGCGCTTCAGCATTCCCTGGATCCGCTTTGGCTGGCGCTACGCCACACTGAGTGAAGTTCGCCGCTTGGCCCCGCTGGCCTTTGCCTTCATGGGATTCCCCATCGGCAACGCCTTCAATCTGCAGGGCACTCTGATGGCTGTGGGCTATGCCCTCGGCCCGGCTGATGTGGCTGTCTTCGCCAGCGCACGAACGGTCTCTCGCGTGGCGCTCCAGATGGTCCAGATGATCAATAACACCTTCTGGCCGGAGGTCTCGCTTGCATTTGGTGCCGGCAATATCGATCTCGTCCGCACCTTCCATCGCCGTGCATGCCAGGTCGCGGTGATCTTCGCCATGGCGGTGGCATTGGCCATGATGACCCTGGGCCCCTGGTTCCTCACCCACTGGACCGGCGGCCACGTACCACCCAGCCGCGGACTGCTGGCCATTCTACTGCTGGTGGTCATCGTGTATTCGCTTTGGTCGACGAGCGCCCTGCTGCCGACAGCGACGAATAAGCATCAGAGATTAGCGCTTTGGTATACCTGTGCAACTGCCGTAACCGTCGTCGCGACCTACTTTATGGCCCGCTGGAAGGGTCTCTACGGCGCCGCCGCCTCCCTTGTCCTCAGCGAACTCATCATGAACATCTACGTTCTGCCTAACTCGCTTCGACTGGCCCACGATACCTTCCCTGCATTCATGGCCAGCATGGCGCACTACCCGCCGTCGCTTAAACCGGCTGCCGTGTTGGCTCGGCTACGCCGCAGCAAGCCGGCTCTGGAAGCAGAATAGTGATATTTAGGTTATAACGATACTTATATTTGTTATGAGGGAGATTGGTATGGCAAATGCCGTAAAAATCACGACTCTGGGGAGTTCCAGTGGCATTGTTTTAACCAAGGACGTAATGGCCCGCCTGAAGGTAAAAAAGGGAGATATGCTCTACATCTCCGAGACACCCAATGGAATCGAGTTAAGCCCCTATGATCAGGAATTTGCGGAAGAGATGGATGCTGCCCGCAAGGTCATGCAGAAGCATCGTGATGTGCTGCGGAAGCTGGCAGAGTAATGCAGGAGCCACGCTGGGTCACAAAGAGGGCGGTTTTGGCCCTCCATCAGGAGCAACTGACTGAACACGGTGGATCGGCCGGGATTCGTGATGAAAACCTGCTGGATTCTGCACTCGCAAAGCCGCTGAATGTTTTCACCTATGAAGAAGGCATCGGCCTCTTTCGTCTAGCAGCTTCTTATGCTTTTGGAATTGCATGCAACCACGCCTTCGTGGATGGAAATAAGCGAACTGCGCTGGTCGTGTCGATCTTGTTCCTGAATCTGAACGGATGGGACATAGAAGCACCGCGATCCGATGTTTATGCCACCTTTCTGGGCCTTGCAGCGGGTGATGTGAGTGAAGAGGCGATGGCGGCATGGTTTACCTGCTACGCGGTAAAGACCTAGCGCCGCGCACCATCACTTCGAGTCTTTTTTCTCCGTAAAACCATCTAACAAGCGTGCTATGCTAGTGTTCGCTGGGGACGTGTGCCTGGATGCCCTGACAGCCTTTCGAGGCGATTGGGCCTGCACCGCGGCATAGACCGCACCTGATTCCCCATCGATCCAGAAACAACCCCGGGAGAGTTCCGTCTCGAAATACGCGCGAAGCAGCATAGCGCGCGAATATCGACGGTATTGGCAAAAATCCGCACAGATATCATGCGGAGGCCCAAACCCGTCCGGGACCAGATTGAGTCCGCCGCACCTGGGTGGATGGATGAAAAATTTTGCGAGTAGGAGCGCGCATTGGCCGTGGCTGAAGAAATTGACAAGTTTGAAGACGACATTGAGAAGCTGATCGACACCGGTAAAGAGAAGGGCTATCTGACCTTCGGCGAGGTGAACGATCTGCTGCCTGGCGAAGTCACCTCTCCGGATGATCTGGACGACCTGCTGACGACCATCAACACCCAGGGCATCGACGTGCTCTCGGGTGAGCGGCCGGAGCGCGACAAGTACGAGCCCGAGGCCGGCGAAGAGTCTGAGGATGTCGAGCTCGACCTCACACCTGGGCAGCTTGAAAAGACCAACGACCCCGTGCGCATGTATCTGCGCGAGATGGGTACCGTCCCGCTGCTGACCCGCGAGGGCGAAGTCGAGATCGCCAAGCGCATTGAGCGCGGGCAAAACCGCGTGATGAAGGCCATCTCGCGTTCGCCCATCGTCATCCGCGAGATCACCGGCCTGGGTGAAGACCTGCGTCGCGGCGTGCGCAACATCAAGGAGGTCGTGACCTTCGACGAGGAGGAACTGACCGAGGAGATCCTGCAGGCCCGCGTGCGCTCCACCACCGCCCGCATCGACGTCATTATTAAGCACCAGAAGAAGCAGGCTTCGCTCGAAGAGCGCCTCGAGTCGCCGCATGGCAAGGACGCCAAGGCCAAAGCGCGCGACCAGCGCAAGACTCGCTGGCTCATCGGCCGCGAGCAGGTGTACATCACACGCATCATCCGCGAGTTCAAGTACACCAACAACGAGAAGAAGCGCCTGCTGGATCGCGTCAACAAGACGGTAGACAGCATGCGCACGCTGGAGCGGCAGATCAAGTCGCTCGAGACAAAGTTCGAGGCCTCCAAGTCTGAAGAGCTGCGTAAGGAATACAAGCGCCAGCAGAAGAACTGCAAGACCGACCTCGAGCGCGTCGAAGCCGACTCGGGCACCTCCATCGCGGACGTCAAGCGCACCCAGCGCGAGATGATCCAGGGCGACATGGACGCCGAGCGCGCCAAGCGCGAGCTCATCGAGGCCAACCTGCGCCTCGTCGTCTCCATCGCGAAGAAGTACACCAACCGCGGCCTGCAGTTCCTCGATCTCATCCAGGAGGGCAACATCGGCCTGATGAAGGCCGTCGACAAGTTCGAGTACCGTCGCGGTTACAAGTTCTCCACCTACGCTACCTGGTGGATTCGCCAGGCGATCACTCGTGCCATCGCCGATCAGGCCCGCACCATCCGTATCCCGGTGCATATGATCGAGACCATCAACAAGCTCATCCGCACCTCGCGTCAGCTGGTACAGGAGCTCGGTCGCGAAGCCTCCTCGGAAGAGATCGCTCGCCGCATGGACATTCCCGTCGCGAAGGTCCGCAAGGTCCTCAAGATCGCGCAGGAGCCTATCTCGCTCGAGACGCCAATCGGCGAAGAGGAAGATTCGCACCTTGGCGACTTCATTGAAGACCGCATGGCTGTCTCACCTGCGGACGCGGTCATCGCAGTCAACCTCAAGGAGTACACCTCACAGGTGTTGCGCACGCTCACCCCGCGCGAAGAGCGCGTGATTAAGCTGCGCTTCGGCCTCGAGGATGGCTCCGAACACACCCTCGAAGAAGTCGGCCAGAGCTTCCAGGTGACGCGCGAGCGCATCCGGCAGATCGAGGCCAAGGCGCTACGCAAGCTGCGTCACCCCAGCCGCAGCCGCAAGCTGAAGGCATTTGTTGACGGCGTAAAAGAAGTCTAAGACTCTTCTCAAGCATTCCATCCGACCCTCCGATAAGGAAGGAAGCGGCAAATGGGGCCTGCACACGCAGGCTCCATTGCATGCGTCCGTTTACTTGCGCGAGGGGTCTGCGATGTTTGCCCGGCTGGGTCTGAAGACAAAGGTCGCGATGGGCTTCGGCTCACTGCTGGCAATCATTGCCGGCATGGGTGTGGTGGCCTGTCGCTCCACCATCCTCAGCCAACAGCAGGCGGAGCAGGTTGGCATCTATTCCGCGATGAAGGTTGCCGGCCATGTGATGCAGGAGGGCTTCCTGACCGAGCGCATCGGGACGCGCGACGTTCTGATGTGGCGCGACCAGGACACAACCCACCTCTACGAGCGCGGAAAAGCAGATTTTCAGACCGGTATGGCGAATCTGGAGCCTCTATTGGTGACGCCGCGCGACCGTGAACTGTTCGCGCAGGCGCAGCAGGCTGCCTTGAACTACTCCGAACGCAACGACGATGTGATCGCGAGGTTCCGTTCAGGAGATTACGACGGGGCAGTTTCTTTTTTCAAAGACAAGCAAGGCCAGGTTGCCGCCGACGCATTGACCAGCTCGCTGATAGCCATGATGCAGCAGTTTGAGCAGCAACGGAGCGCCCTGCTTCGCGCCCAGCAATCCAATGCCACGCACACCCGTGAGTTGATGCTGGGACTTGCGTTCACCGGCCTCCTTCTTGGTCTGGCCATCGCACGCGCCACAGCACGCACTATTGTGCATGCGGTGCGAGACATGCTGGCGATGGTGCAGATGATCTCCTCGAATGACCTGACCGCAGGTGATGTCGAGGTCCGCACCACGGATGAGGTAGGCCGCGCCGCCATAGGCCTGAACCAGATGAAGAACAGCCTGCGCGAGGTGATCCTCTCGCTGGCATCCACCGCCGACGCCGTCTCCAACTCCAGCCGCGAAATATCGGCAACGGCAGCACAGTCTGCTGCCAGCGCAGAGGACCAGAAGCACCAGGTGCAAGCCATCGTGGCTGCAATGCGGCAGATGGCGGCCACCGTCCGCGAGGTCTCGGAGCATGCAAACGCCGCGGCCATCTCTGCGGAAACCGCTGCCGGCAGCGCACGCGAGGGCGGACGCACCGTGGAAGACGTGTTGGCGCGCATGCGCGGCATCGCCGCTGCGGTCGGCGAATCGGCCGAGAGGATCGAACAGCTGGGTCGCAGGTCGGCCGAAATTAACGTGATCGTCGGCACCATCGATGAGATTGCCGAGCAAACCAACCTGCTCGCGCTCAACGCAGCGATTGAAGCAGCGCGCGCCGGAGAGAGCGGCCGTGGTTTTGCTGTGGTGGCCGCCGAGGTACGCAGCCTGGCCGAGCGTACCGCAGCAGCCACCCGCGAGGTGGCCTCCGTGATTGCAAACGTACAGACCATGACCGCCGACGCGGTGAAGATGATGGGCTCCCGCAGGGCCGAGGCGGAAGACGGCGTGGCGTTTGCCGGGCACGCCGGCGAGTCCATGCAGAGAATCGTGCGCGAAGCCGGCAACGTCGGTGGCATGATCGCGCAGATCGCCTCTGCAGCGACCGAACAGGCTGCAGCTACTGAAGAGATCACCGCCGGCATGGGACGCATCCATGGGCTCGCCACCGATGCGGCTCAGGGTTCGCAGTTGAGCGCGCGCGCCTGTGGCCAACTGCTGGAGATGGCGGTAGGCCTCAAGGGCATGGTTGACCGCTTCAACGTCGGCCAGCAACGGCACCCGGCAACCGCAGTCTAACCGCGACGTTCACGAAGTCAAAGTACCGCGATCGCTCGCGGCCTTTTTGTTTGGATCAAACACTCCTGCACCCCAATTCGCAGCAAACATTTCGCTCTGGGATAATCGGTATATCCATCGCGAAGGATATACATCTTGGACCAGACGCAGGCGAAGCAATTGGAACGGGCGAGTCGGATGACGCGGGCTGTCCCGCAATGAGCCAGCGCACGGATGCTCCAACACGCCGCCTCGTTCATATTCGCGAGCTCGATGGGCTGCGCGGCCTCGCCGCGATCATGGTGTTCTTTCACCATGTTTGCTTTACCTCCATCACCCCCGCAGGGTGGGGCGTCGGCGTGCTCCTGCTCTATCGCGCCTCGATCTGGGGCCGTACCGGAGTAGATCTGTTCTTCGTGCTGTCGGGCTTTCTGATCACATCCCTGCTCATCGAGGCCCGCCCGGACACCAGTTATTACCACGACTTCTACTGGAAGCGCGCACTGCGGATTCTGCCGCTCTACACCGTGTGCCTGCTGGCTGTTCTTCTGCTTTACCCTGACTCGCGTGGCTATGTGCTGCTTTCGGCGCTGTTCATCTCCAACTTCTCATCGGTACTCCATGTGGCCAGCAACGGCCCATTTTGGACCCTGGCAATCGAGGAGCAGTTTTATCTGCTGTGGCCTACCGTCGTGCGCCGGCGGTCGATCGCGCAGATCCGCAACTGGGCCGTGTGTGTCGGCATGGGAGCGGTGCTGCTTCGCCTTCTGGCCGCAAGCTTTGGTCATTACAACTACTACCTGACCTTCCTGCGCTGCGATGGACTCGCGGTGGGTGCTTTTCTGGCCTGCCATTACAAGAGCACCCGCCCAGAGAGCACGACTCCGTCACGAGAGACCGGAATAATTCTTCTGGGGATTTTCATTGGTACCGCTCTTTGCATGCTGGGAATGGTCACTGCTACCGGCCCACGTGCCATGGCCTTTTTGGCTGCCGAAGAACAGACCGGCACCACGCTGCTCTACGGGTCGATCGTCGCCTTTCTCATTCGTTACTCCGGAGCGCGAGGTCTCGCCCTGCTGAGATCGAAGCTGCTGACGTTCTTCGGCCTCATCAGCTACGCGATGTACATGATGCATCTGTACGTCCTCTGGCAGTACGATCAGCTTCGCGGCCCGCTTGCTGCCGGTGATATTCAGGCCTACCTCATCCGCTTCGCAGCAGTGCTGGGAATCACGGTTGCGCTGTGCATTGCGAGTCGCTACTTGATTGAGCTGCCCGCTATCTCACTGCGCCGATTTGTTCTTGCCCGGCCCGCGCCCTCCGACCCCACTGAGCCACCCATTCCCCTCGGCAAAATGTAGTTCACAGCACGCCTACAGAATCCAATGAAAAGGGGCCCCGCGAAGGGCCCCTCTCGTACTACTTGTGCGACGTATCAGGAGGCCGCGGTGTGGGCCAGAGCCGTGTTGTAGCCCGCCTCAAACGACTGGCGGTACTCATTCACAGCATCATTGCCCTTTACCGGCGGATGGGCATACAGATGCGACGCCTTCGCGTCGATCTTGCGCTTCACCATCGTGTCCAGCTTGGCGGCTTCAATTCCGTCCTTGTAGCCCTGCTTCGCCTGTTGAGACCCGGCGGGAGGCGTGCTCCAGTCCTGGGCAGCTTCCTTCACGATCGGGTTGTTCTGCATTGCGTTCTGCGCCGGCGCAAAAGTCGAGGCGCCGAGCATCCATACCGCTGCAACCAGCGGTGTAACGAGTTGAGTTAGTTTCTTCATTGCTGTTGTCCTTTGTCGATGCAGGAGGGCGCTTGATATACCCCCGAGCCGTCGTGGAGCATACGCCCGCATGCGTGGATTTGACAATGCCCCGCAGCAAAAAAGATCAAGAATTGTTACATGGTAGATTTGGTTGCCTGGAACGGTCTTGATTGGAATCAATAGCTTGCGGTTGCAGGCTCCAAATCTTGTTACAAATTGTTACATATTGGTGTGGCCTGCGCGCATATCTTCGTTGAAAGATGGCTTGATAAAGTTCAGCATCCGGGCCTCCAGCGCCGTAAAATCCTCGCCACGGTCCATCAGTTTTGCGGTCGCGGAGGCAAAGCCTGTGTCTTCCGCGCGCACAAGCCCATCCAGCGCCAGCAATGCGGAAAGCCGCGCCAAATCATCGAGCGTTGTGTCCAGATACTGCGCATCGCGCGGGTCCAGCATCCATACCGGCTCACTGCCGCCCAGGACTCCCGACAGCCAGTAAGCCTTCGCCGTCAGGAACTCTTTGCGCTGCGCCTCCGTCGTGTCGTTGAAGACAAACTTCTTCAGCTTCGGCGAGTAGTAGCGTGTCGTCAGCGGCACCGGCTGGCGGTTGCCACTCTTCACCAGCTCCAGCTGTCCCTGGTCCATCGTCTTGCGCACAGCGTTGTAAACAAAGCCTTCCGCCAGCGGCTGCTCCGGCGCCGGGACCACCGCCTCCTGAAATGTAACCGTCATGGAGGCAGAGACCTTCGCGTGCAGTTGTGCGTCCGTGCCATCCGCCAGATGAATCTCTCCATGCACCAGCGAGGTATCCGCGCCCGAGGTCGAATGGTGGAACGGCCACTCAAACCGCCCGAACGCCAGTGGCAGACCAAGCATCGTCAACGCGCACTCCGGCCGCGGGTTCCGCAACCGTGTCGCCGACTCAGCTAGCCACGCCTTAAGCCCGCTCGCGAGCTCCGTGCGCGCAGCGTCGTAACCAGCTCCCAGCTCCAGCGAGAGCGTCTTCGCAGGGTCTGCAGCCAGCGTTAACGCGAACCGCGCCGTTGGCCCAGCGGCACTCTCGCCCGCCGCGCTCGATACCACCTGGAGCCCGGCGGCCTTTGCCGCCTGCTCAACCTGACCTGCCAGAACCTCTGTGCTCATGCGCGAATCTTCCTTACTTTCTGCTGAATCCATCAATTTTGCTTACATCTTTCATTCTACGGAATTATCCACGGCCGCGCGCCTGAGCGGGGTGCCGCAGATGCCCATGTCCAACTCCCCACAGAGTCATCGCCCCTCTTCCCGTGTCCATAGATGTGCGGAATGTGCATCTCATATTCCTGCACCATGTCTTCCCAGGACGGGGTCACTATGCATCACTTCCATCGCGTGCTTCTTCGCTTCTCCGGTACTCTCTCCCTCCTCTTGCTTGCAGGATCGCTCACCGCCGCAGCCCAGGCCTATCCGCCCTATCCACCGCCGAACTATCCGCCGCCGCCGCCCTCGTATCCGCCACCCGGATACCCGCCGCAGGGCCCCAACTATCCGCCCGACCAGCGCCAGCCAAACTATCCAAATGCTCCGCAGCGCTATCCCAACTACCGCCACGCCACGCCCTATCCATCCTTCTATGGAATGTTCTCGCTCGGCCACTACTCCGGCCTTGGAGTTGGCGTGGGCACTCCGCCCAATCAGAGCGGCGGTATCACCGCGCTCGGCGGAACCTTCGGCGGCTACGTCTCCTACCCCACCTACAGCCCCATCGGCGTGGGCGTGGACGCCCGGCTCATCGTCGAAAACAGCTCGAACTCCACGCCCTACGGCAACAAGGTCCTCGGCGGACTCGTCGGTCTGCGCATCGACGGCTCCGGCGCGCGCCTTCCTATCGACCCATATTTTCAATTCGAGATCGGCGGCGTGGGCACCAACAACGGCACCAGCACCACCCGCTCCGCATCGTTCGCCTACCAGGCCCAGTTCGGCGCGGACTTCCCGCTCGGCACTCCACAGCTCTCCGCGCGCATGGAATACGGCACCGGCCAGCTCACCAGCATCGGCAACACCAACCACACCCTGCAGACCTTCTCCTTCGGCCTCGTCCTGCACGTGCGCTAGGCAAAGTCGAACGGCGTGCAGCATTCATCACGGTTTTTCATCGCACAATGGATGTGCAGTAACAATAGAGCGAACCTGTCATTCTGAGGCGTAGCCGAAGAATCCCCGCATTTGTCTTGTTAAGGGCACGGCTTCAGCCGTGCCGTAAGAGCTGAACAGAATCATGCGGCTTTAGCCGCTGAGGTCATTCGGAGGCAGCATGAATCTCGCCGGCAACACCATCCTCATCACCGGCGGAGGCTCGGTCATTGGCCAGGCCCTCGCGCATGAGTTCCATCAGCGCGGCAACACCGTCATCATTGCCGGCCGCCGTCAGTCTGCGCTCGACGCTACCGTCGCGGCGCATCCCGGCATGAAGTCCATCGTGATGGATACCGGCGACGAGGCCAGCATCACCGCCAGTGTCGTGAAGCTCACCGCCGACTTCCCTGCGCTCAATGCCGTGATCAACAACGCCGGCATCATGCAGCCCGAGGGCGTAAAGTCCGGAGGAACCGCGACCGCTGAGGCCACGATTGCCACCAACCTGCTCGGTCCTATTCGGCTAACCGCTGCTCTACTGCCGCACTTTCTTAAGCAGCCACGGGCCACCGTGTTGACTCTGTCCTCCGGACTCGCCTTCGTCCCCATGGCGTCGAACCCGACCTACTGCGCGACGAAGGCGGCCATTCATTCTTACTCGCAGTCGCTTCGTTACCAACTCAAGGACACAAACGTCCGCGTCGTCGAGATCATTCCGCCCTGGGTTGCCACCGAACTCCAGGGCGCCAAACCGACCGACCCGCGCGCCATGCCGCTCGACGCCTACATCGCCGAGACCATGGAACTGCTCGCCTCCGACGCCGATGAGATCCTCGTAAAGAACGTCCTGCCCCTCCGCAACGCCGCCAAAGGCGACGAGACGACATTCTTCAAGCGCTTTAATGACTCGCTGCCGCACTGAGTAGCAGTCGTGCTACTTGTGCACCTCAGTTGGACGCGCTAGCCTCGCGTCATTGCGAAGATTATGGAAACCGCAAAGCTCATCGCTTCTAACTACCCGCGCAAGTATGGATCTGCACCGCAGATGGTACGCGTCATTTTCGGCCTGGCCATCTTCTTTGCGTCGATAAGCGCGTACCGCTGCACAGTTGATACCATCCGCGGCGCCTCTCGCGATGTTCTGCATAGAGACTATTCCGCCATTGCCCTGGAGTTGCGCTCGGGCTCTGGCTTAGTTTCATGGCGGCACGAAGACTAATCTTGCATGACGATGCGATCGAACTCGTGACTTGGTTCTCGAAGCGGAAGCTCATGCGAAGCGAAATCCGAACGGTAAGAGTTATTCATCCTTGGAATCCCGGAAAAGCCCGGGGAGGTCCACGCTATGTCCTCATTCCAATCTCAGGAGAACGCTCGATTCGCCTCCCGCAGGGTATGGTTCTTGATCGCTATTTCTACGCATGGTTCCGCGACCTACCCCAAGAGAGCGCAGTTTCATACACCACATAACGGAACATCCTCGCTGAATCTGAGTGACTTATTGTCACATCTAACGTGTGTCGGGTGTAAAGTAGACGCGTGAGGGCTTCGAGTGGAGCCGGGCCCAAACACTAAGCTCTGCCATATCGCGCGTAAATTGAGGTATTTATGGCATTCAAATGGGACAAACTGACCGCGAAATCACAGGAGGCTATCCAGGCTGCTGCGTCGGCTGCCGCCGAGCATGGCAACCCTGAAGTCCAGCCCATGCACCTCCTCACCGCCCTGCTGGAGGACCGCGAGGGCGTCGTGCTGCCGGTGCTCGAGGGCGCGGGCGTCCCCGTACAACAGCTCTTGGCCAGCGCCAACGCCGCCATCGCCAAGCTGCCCAAGGTTCAGGGCGGAACCCAGCCCGGAATGGCGACCAACCTCCAGAAGACACTGGAGCGCGCCGCAAAGGAGGCCGAAGGCTTCAAGGACGACTACGTCTCCACCGAGCATCTCCTGCTCGCCTTAACCGAGGCTAAAGGAGATCCGGCCCGCGACCTCCTCACCGCCCAGGGCGCGACCCACGATGCCGTTCTCAAGGCGCTCTCCGCCGTGCGCGGCTCGCAGCGCGTGACCGACCAGAACCCGGAGGCGAAGTTCCAGGCCCTTGAAAAATACGGCAAGGACTTCACCGACCTCGCGCGCAAGGGCAAGCTCGATCCCGTCATCGGCCGCGACGAGGAGATCCGTCGCGTGGTGCAGGTGCTCTCGCGCCGGACGAAGAACAATCCCGTCCTCATCGGCGAGCCCGGCGTCGGCAAAACAGCCATCGTCGAAGGCCTCGCCCGCCGCATCGTCAACGGCGATGTCCCCGAAGTCCTCAAAGACAAGCGCCTCGTCGCGCTCGATCTCGCCAGCATGATCGCCGGCGCGAAGTACCGCGGCGAGTTCGAGGACCGCCTCAAAGCCCTCCTCAAGGAGATCGAAGACTCGAACGGCGAGATCATTCTCTTCATCGATGAGCTGCATACGCTCGTCGGCGCGGGCGCAGCCGAAGGCGCGATGGACGCGAGCAACATTCTCAAGCCGGCCCTCGCACGCGGCGGACTGCGGGCCATCGGCGCAACCACGCTGAACGAATACCGCAAATACATTGAGAAGGACACCGCGCTCGAACGCCGCTTCCAGATCGTCTTCGTCGGCGAACCCAACGTCGAAGACACCATTGCCATCCTGCGCGGCCTTAGGGAGCGCTACGAGGCTCATCATAAAGTCAGGATTAAGGACTCGGCCATCGTCTCCGCGGCCACGCTCTCGCACCGCTACATCTCCGACCGTTTCCTGCCCGACAAGGCCATCGACCTCGTCGACGAGGCCGCCGCTGCGCTCGCCATTCAGATCGGCAGCGTACCCACGGAGATCGACGACCTCGAGCGCCAGGCCACCTCGCTCGAAATCGAACAAGCCGCATTGAAGCGCGAAAAAGACGACGCCTCGCGCGAACGCCTCGCCGCAGTTCAGAAAGCCCTCGCCGAGGTCCGCGAGAAGGCTGCGAGCCTGCGTGCGCGCTGGCAGAAGGAGCGCGGTGCCATCGGCCGCATCGCAGAACTCAAAACCAAGCTCGAAGCGCTGCGCTTCGAAGCTGAGGAACAGACGCGTAAGGGCAACCTGCAGCGCGCCGCCGAACTCCAGTACGGCGAGATTCCCAAGATGGAAGCCGAGCTCAAACAGCTCACCTCCATTGCGGACGCCGATGCCAAAGGCGCAAGCACCCGAATGTTGAAGGAAGAGGTCGACGAGGAGGACATCGCCAAGGTCGTCTCGCGCTGGACCGGCATCCCCGTCGCCAAGATGCTCGAAGGCGAGATGCAGAAGCTCGTGCAGATGGAGGATCGTCTGCGCCAGCGCGTCGTTGGCCAGGACCGCGCGCTCACCGTCGTCGCCAACGCCATCCGCCGTTCGCGCGCCGGCTTGAGCGATCCCAAGCGGCCCATCGGCAGCTTCATCTTCCTCGGACCCACCGGCGTCGGCAAGACCGAAACTGCTCGCGCCCTCGCCGAGTTCCTCTTCGACGACGAGTCCGCGATGGTCCGCATCGACATGTCGGAGTACATGGAGAAGCACGCCGTCGCGCGGCTGATCGGCGCGCCCCCCGGCTACGTCGGCTATGACGAAGGCGGCCAGCTTACTGAAGCGGTTCGTCGCCGACCCTACGCCGTCATTCTCTTCGACGAGATCGAGAAGGCGCACGCCGATGTCTTCAACGTACTCCTTCAGGTCCTCGACGACGGCCGCCTCACTGACTCCAAGGGCCGCACCGTCGACTTCAAGAACACCGTGCTCATCATGACCTCGAACCTGGGGGCATCGCAGCTCGCCACCGCGTGGGCCGAGAGCGAGGACGGCTTTGAAGAAGCCAGCGAGCGCGTGATGGGCGTATTGCGCGAGCACTTCCGTCCCGAATTCCTCAACCGCATCGACGATGTGGTGGTCTTCCATCCGCTCGATGAAAAGCAGCTCGAGCACATCATCACGTTGCGCCTTGCGGATCTGCAGAAGCTGCTCGCCGATCGCAAGATCACCATCGATCTCACCGAGGCCGCCAAGAAGGCGATCTTCAAGGCCGGTTACGACCGCGCCTACGGAGCGCGTCCGCTCAAGCGCGCCATCCAGCGCATGGTGCAGGACCCGCTCGCGGTCAAAATCCTCGACGGCACCGTCCGCCACGGCGACCACGTCGTCGTCGATGCGAGCAAGTCCGGCACGCTCACCTTCGAGACGACGGCGCACGAACCTGTGCCCGTCTCCACGAAATAACCCGCAGCTGTCTTTGGGTGGCCCACCCTTCGCGCAACGGGGTCCCCGGCGAGCGGTCTTTGCTCGCTGGGGTGTAGCGAAGGGTGGGTTGCCTCTGCCTTTGCCTCTGAGATAGGCCGGGACTTCAGTCCCGGCGTGATGGGCACTAAATCGCGCGGGGCTTCAGCCCCCGGGACAGCGTCTCAACGCGGCTCCCACGCCTCATCAAATGGCCTGGCCTGAGGCCCAATGCTGCCGAGATCAAAGTTGACCGTATTGTTGTCATCGTTGTCTTCGGCAACACTCAACGCGAGCACCATGCACACAATCAATGTCATATCGGCATCGCTATCCATACGAATCTCGTATTCGTTTCCGTTGCCAAAGCTAATTCGGTTCTTTGCGTACGCTGCAATCTGGCGATCTCCGTTGAAGATGGAGTGGTTGAGGCCGTGATGCTGATAAAGCGTCAAGACATCCGCACCGCAGTTGCATTCATAAACCTGCTTCAAGAGATTGGTGCATGCAAACTCCGCCGCGCGCCCATCCGCTAGATCAAACTCATACCTGTGGCGCAGTGGAGAGAACTCGCCCTTCAGGTTCGCGATGACAGGACCATCTTCCGATTCAAAGAGGTCAACCTTTGCTGTCAGCGTCCACATCTGCTTGCGTGCATACCATTCACCTTTCGGAGTTTCGATGTCGTACTGAATCCCAAAACTCATCTTGCGCTCTCGTATCGCGACATCCATGGAAACTCCACCGGCCCTAGTTAGAGAAGCCGAAGCGATCCTAGCATTGCTACGTCGCACCGGCTAAAGAAGCACCCCGGTTGCCCCTATCCACTCACTCCACTAACCTATATCCATGTACGAAGAGTTCACCGCGACCGACCGCTGGACCGGCGAGACGCTGCGCTGCAGTTGGAAGGGCACCATCGTCGCCATCGCCACGC
>Ga0105249_10002211_pt1 | contig 16852 bp, 14 predicted proteins | sample KBSS44metaG_FD_81522 | JGI IMG/M metagenome (GOLD analysis project Ga0105249, IMG submission 81522) | Switchgrass rhizosphere microbial communities from Kellogg Biological Station, Michigan, USA - KBS S4-4 metaG | ecosystem: Host-associated > Plants > Roots > Rhizosphere > Soil | place...
ACCCGGCGGCGCTGGCGGAGCGGGTGTATGGGCTCGGCAATCCGCGGAAGGCGAGGGAGCTTGGCAATACCGAGCCCGGCGACGGCTTCCGCTATCGCGGGCGCGGCGTGCTGCAGACCACCGGGCGCGGCAGCTACAAGCGGCTCGGCCAGCGCGCCGGCGTCGGTTTCGAGGCGAGCCCCGAGCTGGTGATCTCGGCGCAGCACGCACTGAGCCCGGCCCTGCTGGAATGGGCGGAAGGGAGCCTAAACGCGGCGGCAGACCGCAACGACATCGCCGCCATCACGCGCCGCATCAACGGCGGCTTCAACGGCTTCGCCGACCGCAAGGCGTGGTTCGACAAGGTCTGGCGGCTGGTGAAGGACGGCGTGACGGTGGATGGTGCGGACAGCCTTGGGATGAGCGCGCGGGCGGCTGAGACGGTGCCGCCCGAGGCGCGGGAGCCGTGGCGCGTGGCCCGCGCCGACCCGCAGGTCAGGGAGTTGCAGGAGGCGCTGCGCACGTTCGCCATTGCGCCGGACCTGGCGGTGGATGGCCGCTTCGGTCCGAAGACGCGCGCGGCGCTCGTCGAGTTCCAGCGGCTGGCGCAGATCCCGGCCGACGGCATCTATGGCCCCGTTACCAGGGCGGCGCTGCGGCTGCGGCTCGATGCGATCCGCTGAGGGCGGGCTCTCTGGGCTTGCGCCGCTGCGATTGCGCCGGCCGCCGCGTCCGGGCATCCGCTCGGAACGTCGTGGATTATCGGTGCAACGCCGCTTCGCGGCATCGCACCCCACGATCTTCGCTCAGTCGCGCCAGCGGGCGAGATAGCGCTCGCGGGCGTCGGCGCGCGCGCGGGCGCGGGCCTCGGTGCCGTCGCGCCGGGCCTGCAGATAGCGCTGGCGGGCCTCCTCGCGCCGCCAAGCCCAGTTCTCCCGCCTGTTGCGCCATTCGGCGAGGCGCTGCTGGTGGCGCATCTCGATTTGGTAGCGCCAGGACCTGCTCCCGTAGCGGATGCGGCGGTCGTCGTCGCGATCGACGCGGTCGCGCCCATTGCCCCTTTCGGGGACGGCCACCACCGCCGGCGCTGCCCCCCTCTCTGGCGCAGCGCACGGCCGCCCCTTGATCGTGCACTGGACGAGGTTATTCAACACCTTGCCCTGGGTAATCCCGCATTCGTGGCTCTTGCCGACCGCGAGCTCCCACTGCTTCCAGCGGTCGCCGTGGGTGGAGGCAACCTCGCGCTCCCACGCGGCCACGGCGTCCCGCATGGCAGCGCCGTTGCCTTCCAGCTCCTTGCCTCTACTGAAGGGCCGCCACTTGCCGCGTCCGGTGGCGTTGACGTATCCGGCCTTGCAGGCGTCGTCCTGCGCGCCAGCGGGCTCCATTGTGGCGCCCGCGATCAGGAGCGCCGTGCCCGCTGCCGCGCCGCAAAGCACTCGTGCCGCTGCAATCATAGCGAATGTCTCCCCCAACGCTGTCCGCACCGCGCCAACCTCCGCCGGGCCGCCCATGCTCGATGGCTCACGACGCCGTGATTGCGCTGCGGGTGTCCCTCAATCCTTCAAGTGCCGCCTGCGGAAGGTGTCAAGCTCTTCCAAGCCCGCCTCCGGCAGACTCCGCCAGTCCCGCCGCAAAAATAGCCCAGGCGCCGCAGGAAGGCCACAGAGTTCCCTGCGAAGGGCGTGCAGACGTCCGGGCACGGGTGCAAGACCGCCACGGTGCGCGGTGAGCGTGTGTTGGTGCGCGTGTGCTGCTGCGCGGTGAGTGTGTATTGGGATAGTGTGTCTGCGGGCGCCCTGCGATGGCCGCGGGGTATCGGGGGATCGCCGACGGCAGGATGGCCGTCGAGCGGAGCTGGGCCGGGGCGTATGGACGGGTTGGCATTGATTCTGGCGGCGGTCGCCGTGGTAGTGGCATTCCGCCAGCGGCGCCGGATTGCGGCGCTGCAGGCGACTCTGGTGGGGTTGGCGGACGCGGTGAAGTCGCTGCGGGCGCAGATCGCCACCGCGGGCTCTGCGGCTCGCGAGGCCCCGCCCGCGTCAGCGTCCGGGCAGCCGGAGGCAGACGAGCGGGAGCCGGCTGCCGATGCGACTGCTGCCGCTGAAGCGCCTGCAGCCCCATCCGAACGGCCGAAGACACCCATACAACCTGTGGCGCCCGTGCAACCCGTTCGACCTGAGTTGCCGGCGCAGCCGACGGGACCTGCCGTGGCCTCGGCCAGCCTGGAGGAGCGGCTGGGGACGCGCTGGGCCGTGTGGGTCGGAGGGTTGGCGCTGGCCCTCGGCGGTTTTCTGCTGGTGCGCTATTCCGTCGAGCAGGGGATGTTCAGCCCGGCGGTCCGGGTGGGGCTTGGCGCGGTGCTCGCAGCGGCGCTCATTGCCGGCGGCGAGTGGTTCCGCCACGGCGAGCGGGCCTCGCCTGTTGCAGTGGTGCCGGCGGCGCATATCCCCGGCATCCTGACGGCCGCGGGCACGGCAATCGCGTTCGCCGTAGCCTATGCCGCACACGCGCTCTATGGGTTCATCGGGCCGGCGGCGGCCTTTGTGGCGCTGGGAGCCATCGCCGTCGCCACCATGCTGGCCGCGGCGCTGCACGGGCCGGCGCTGGCCGGGCTGGGCCTCGCCGGCGCCCTGGTGGTGCCGCTGCTGGTGAGCTCCGACCAGCCGAGCCCGTGGCCGTTGGTTCTCTATCTGATAGCGGTGGCCGGGGCGGCCTATGCCCTGGCCCGGATGCGGCGCTGGCTGTGGCTGGCCGCGGCCGTGGTGGCCGGCGCGGTGCTGTGGGGCCTGGTGCTGCTGGCGCCCGCAGGGAGCGTCGGCGGCCCTGCAGGCGCGTCCGCAGCGTGGGCCACGGCGCTGCTCGTGCATGTGGCCATGCAGCTCGGGCTGGCGGCGCTGTTCATGGCCGTGGAGCCACATCTCGGTACGGCCGATGCCGACGCCTGGCCGGACTGGATCGCCGGCCTGGCGCTGGCGGCGCTGACGGCACTGGCCGTGCTGGCGCTCGATGCCACACGGACCGAGGAGCAGTGGACGTACTTTGCCGTGGCGGCGCTTGCCATCCTCGGCGCCACGGCGTGGCGGAGCGCGCCGGCGGCCTCCGCCGCGGTGCTGGCGGGCATCCTGGCGCTGGCGGGCGTGAAGGTGTGGCCGGGGCTGGCGGCGCCGCCGGATGCGAGCCTGCTGGCGCCGGCGCTCGTGGGGGTGCTGCGGCTGCCGGACAACGTGGTGAGCTTCCTCGCCTTCGCCGGGCTCTCGACCCTGTCGGTCGGGGCGATGGCGACGCTTCGATTGTGGCGCGGGCGGGTGCTGCCGCTGCCGACGGCGGGGCTCTATGCGCTGGCCGGCGTCGTGCCGCCACTGCTGGCGCTGGTGCTCGCCTACCTGCGCGTCACCCAGTTCGACCGGTCGATCTCGTTTGCGCTGCTCGCGGTGGTGCTGGCGGCGGCCTTCTATCTGGTGGCGGACCGCTTCGACAGAAGCGCGCCGCGGGAGGAGAGAACGCCCGTCAGCGGTCTCGCCATCGGCAGCTTCGCCTCGGGTGTGGCTGCGGCCATGGCGCTGGCCTTCGTGATGGTGCTCGACCGCGGCTATCTCACGGTGGCGTTCGCCGTCACGGCCTTTACCACGGCGATCTTCGCCGTCGTCGACCGCATCCCGCTGCTGCGCGGCGTGGTGGTCGCCCTTGGCCTGATCGTGCTGGGCCGGTTGGCGTGGGACCCGCGCATCATGGGCGCCGACGTGGGCACTTGGCCGATCTTCAACTGGCTGCTGCTGGGCTACGGCGTGCCGGCGGCGGCGTTCCTCGGCGCAGCCCGCATCCTGAGGCGCGAGGCCGACGACCTCGCCGCCCGCACCTGCGACGCGCTGGGCGTACTGCTCGCAGCGCTGCTCGTGTTCTTCCAGATCCGCCATGCGCTCAACGGCGGCGATGCGCTGGCGCGCGGGTCGGGCCACGTCGAGCAGGGGCTGATCGCGCTGACGAGCCTCGGCTTCGCGGGCGTGCTAATCCGCATGGATCTGGCCCGCGCCAACCCGGTGTTCCGGGCGGCGTCGCTGATCTTCGGCGTCGTCTCGGCGGGCGTGACGCTGGTGGGGCTCGGGCTTATCGAGAACCCGCTGCTCACATCCGAGCCCGTGCGCGGGCCAGTGGCATTCAGCTCGCTGCTGATCGCCTACCTGCTGCCCGGGCTGGCGGCCGTGCTGGTGGGCCGCATCGCCCGCGGCGTGCGGCCGGCCTGGTACGTGCGGGGCGCCGCCGCGCTCGCCCTTCTGCTGGTGTTCGGCTACGTGACGCTCACGGTGCGCCACGCCTTCCAGGGCGAGCGCCTGTCCATCTGGCAGGGCGCCGGCGCCCCCGAGGTGTGGTCCTACTCGGTGGCCTGGCTGGCGCTGGGACTGGCGTTCCTGGGCTACGGGCTATGGCGCGGTTCCATCGAGGCGAGGCTGGCGTCCGCCGCGCTGGTGGTGCTGGCGGTACTCAAGGTGTTCCTCTACGACATGACCGGCCTCGGCGGCTTCTGGCGCGCGTTCTCGGTGATCTGCCTCGGCGCGGTGCTGATCGGCATCGGGCTGGTGTATCAGCGGCTGGTGTTCGCCCGCCGTGCAGCCCCGCCCCAGTCATGACGCATGGTCCGGCGCGCCGGCAGCACTCAATGCGCCGCACGGTGCGCGCAGCGGAAGCTGGACCGGGTCGCATCGTACGGGTTGCCAGCCGGGGCAGATACTCGCAATCGTTACTGGGAGTCCGCTTGCCTCCGGACTAATATTGCATCGCTAGCCGGGGGATCACGCCAACGAGCGGAATAGGTCCATGGCAAGCAAACTGGCTACCTTGGGCGGGGCCGCTTTGGCACTGCTCTTGGTTTTAAGTCTCCCTGTCTCCGCAGTCGCCAGAGGTGGTGGCGGCGGACATGGCGGTGGTGGCGGACACGGCGGTGGTGGTGGGCACTTCGGCGGGTTCGGCGGTGGACACATGGGTGGGCCCCACATGGGCGGGCTCCACATGGGTGGGCCCGGCATGGGTCGCGCACACATGGGTGGGCAATTCGGCTTCGCCCCCAGGGGTGCGCATTTCGCCAACCGTCACGCGTTCCACGACAGGCGGTTTCATCACCGGCGCGTCTTCGTAACCGCCCCGTTCTTCGGCTACGACTATGGGTACGGCTACGGCTCCGGCTGCTATTGGCTGAGGCGAAATGCAGTCGCCACAGGCAGCGGCTACTGGTGGAGTCGCTATAACGCCTGCCTCTACGGGTACTGAAAGCCCGCGTGGCGCAAGCGATAGGGCTGCTGCTGCCGGAACTGGCGGCAGTGGCGGTAGCCCTTATCGCCCGCGGCGTGTAGCTGGCCTGACATGTGCGGGGCGCCGCCGTGGCGCTGCTGCTGGTGTGCCACGCCTTCCAGGGCGAGGGTTTGCCGATGTGGCAAGGTGCGGGCGCGCCCACGGTGTGGTCCTGCTCGGTGGCATGGCTGGCGCTGGCACCGGCTTGCGCCACGGGCCATGGCGGCGAGCCGATCAAGGCGCGCCGCGCCTTCGCTGTCGGCGTTCAAGGTGTCCCTCCACGATGTGACCGGCCTCGGCGGCTTCTGGCGCGCGTTCTCGGTGATCTGCCGGGGCGCAGGACTGAGGCATCGGGCTGGTGTATCAGCAGCGGGTGTTTGCGCGGCGGGTTGGGGAGTGAGGGTTGCGGTCGCCAGTGCTCCTGACGGCAGCGTACCCGGATATCGGTGCTGAAAGGGACGTCCTTGGAGTGCCTGTTCTTGGGTGGCGGGGCCGGTTGACGCACCACCCAATCTGCGACGACTTTGCCTGTTTTTCTGTGTGCGCCATCTCCTTGAGTTGCCCTAATATTGGGCGGGGTATGCGTTTTTGGGGGAGACCAGCTGGGAGCTTCTTGGGCTGTTGGGAGGCGCCTCGGCGACAGCGTTTAGTGGAGGGTGGGCGTTGGCCCGAGTCATTGCGGGCGCACAGATTGACACATTGAAGCATCAAGTAGCGTTCGCAAAACAGCGAGCCGACACGCTCGATGTGGATCTTGAGAAGCTGAAAGCACGATACGAGAACGCGGAGAGACACATTATCTCGAAGTCCAACGAGAATGCGAAACTTATTGCGGATCTGCAGGCAATTTCGGTTCAACGAGAAAGCGATGAGGGCCTTCGAGCACAATTGCAAGTCGTTGACGACCTAAGAGCGCGTCTCGCGAAGTTTGAGCAGCTGAGCAGCGCCCTTATGGGTGCAGATGACGAGGTCTGGAACCTGAGAGATGCTCTACCACCAGAGCGATTCGAAAGTCGAATGCGGGAGAGCGAGCTCAAGGTTTGCACGGTCATCAACCTAAAGGGTGGCGTGGGCAAGACGACCCTTGTTGCCAATCTTGCGGCTTACTTCGCCAAGAAGCATGGCAAGAAAGTCCTCGTGATAGATTTCGACTACCAAGGATCGCTTACGCGCATGATGGTGCTCGGGGCACAGATTCCTCTGGGATCGAGCATCCTTGCCGACACCCTTCTCGGTGGCGAGGTCGACGGCAAACGTACGGCACAGTTGGGCCGCGAACTAGGAGCGATTTTGCCGGGAATGCGCCTGATCACATGTGGTCAGACTTTTGATGGTTTCGAGAATCGCACGCTCTTGCGCTGGTTACTTGGTGATACCAAGGACGACGTCCGTTTTCGGCTAGCAGGTCTTTTGTTGAGCCCAGAGATGGAGAGGGAGTTCGATCTTGTGCTGATCGATGCGCCTCCGCGGCTCAGCACCGGAGCGATGAATGCATTGTGTGCGAGCCACGCGATCCTTGTTCCCACAATCCTTGACGCCCTGTCGGTGGACGCCGTTGGTCGCTTCCTCCAGCGCGTCAACCGCTTCCGCCAGCTCAATCCGGCTCTTGAGTTTGCTGGAGTCGTCGGAACGCTAACGGAGCAGACAGGTCTGTTGCCGAGGGAGAGAGAAGCGCTCGATAGCGCCAAGACAGCTCTTGCCTATTGGCACGGGCGTGCCCACGTCTTTAACCGAAACATCAGGCATTTCAGTGCTCTCGCGAAGGCGGCTGGCAAGGCGATTGGGTATCTGGAGGGTGGCCGAGAGGGGAGGGAAGTGCAAGCCGTGTTCAATGAACTTGGCTCCGAGATCGTGGAGAAGCTGGCGCTATGAAGGTCTCGCAACTCCGCGCGACACTCGAGGAGTTCGCGACTATTCATGAGGGGACCGGTAGCAAGGAGAAGGCGGACGCCCTTCGGGCGTTAGCGCAAGCGCTGAAGGCAGCAGACAAGAGAGAGGTTAAGGAGGTTATCCCGGCTTTTGAACGGGCGGCCGCTGTTGCCATTTCCGCCAGTGGGCTAGCATCAAGGCGATGATTCGGCGGAGATTCTTGAATGCGGGTGCGTGACCTTCGTGGCCTCCTTCGGGATTTGGAGCGCATCTTTGGGGTCTCAGGCGCGAAGACGCAGCAGGATGCCGTCGCGAACGTTGCTGACGCACTCCCTCATGATCGGGGGCAAGAGCAAGACCTTGCCGTCTACCTGAAGAAGGTTGAGGAGGAACTGGCAGACGACGCTGCACCACCAAGTGCCAAGTATGTGCGTCGACTTCGAGAGGCAGGCTTAGCTGAGGACGCTTTCTTAGCGGCACTCAATTCGATTGAGGCCGACAAGAGGATAAAGAAGGCTGACCTGCTGGCCATTGCGCAAGCTTATACAGGCTCCGCAGATCGCAAGGCGTCTGTGAGGAGCCTGCTCAAACAAATGAGGGCTCATTTTTATACGAAGCTCTATGAGCGCGACGCGAACGAGTTGGCGAAACGGGCAACACCGGTCTGACGCCCTCAGTTCGCAAACCTGAACAGCATCACGTCCCCGTCGCGCACCATGTACTCCTTCCCCTCCAGCCGCATCTTCCCTGCCGCTTTGGCGGGCTGCTCGCCGCCGAGCGCCACGTAATCCTCGTAGGCGATGGTCTCGGCGCGGATGAAGCCTTTTTCGAAGTCGGTGTGGATGGCGCCGGCGGCGCGGGGGGCCTTGGCGCCGGAGGTGACGGTCCAGGCGCGGGCCTCCTTGGGGCCGGCGGTGAAGAACGTGATCAGGTCGAGCACGCGGTAGCCTTCGCGGATCAGGGCGTTGAGGCCGGGCTCCTTCAACCCCAGCTGCTCCAGGTACTCGGCGCGCTCGGCAGGCTCCAGGGCGGCCAGCTCCGCCTCCAGCTTGGCGCAGATGACGACGCAGCCGGCGCCCTCGGCTGAAGCGCGCTCCGCCACGGCCGCGGAGAGCGCGTTGCCGCCGATCGAGCCCTCGTCGACGTTGCACACGTAGACCACGGGCTTGGCGGTGAGGAGCTGCAGGAGGCGCCAGGGCCGCTCCTCCTCGGGCGTGAGCCTGGCGAGGCGGGCCGGCTTGCCGGCGCTGACCAGCTCCAGCGCCTTGTCGATCAGCGCCAGTTGCTGGGCCATCTGGGCCTTGGCCTCCTTGTCGCCGGAGGTGGCCTTCTTGGCGAGCGGCTCGCGGCGGCGCTCCAGGCTCTCCATATCGGCGATCATCAGCTCGGTCTCGACCGTCTCGGCGTCGGCGATGGGGTCGATGCGGCCCTCGACGTGGGCCACGTCCTCATCCTCGAAGCAGCGCAGCACGTAGGCCACCGCGTCCACCTCGCGGATGTGGGCCAGGAACTGGTTGCCCAGGCCCTCGCCCTTGGAGGCGCCGCGCACCAGGCCGGCGATGTCCACGAAGGTGAGGCGGGTCGGGATGGTCTGGGCGGAGCCGGCGATCTCGGCGACCTTATGGAGGCGCGGGTCGGGCACGCCCACGTCGCCCACGTTGGGCTCGATGGTGCAGAACGGATAGTTGGCGGCCTCGGCCGCCGCCGTCTGGGTGAGGGCGTTGAAGAGGGTGGACTTGCCCACGTTGGGCAGGCCCACGATGCCGCATTTGAAGCCCATCGCTGGGGGTCCTCAGGTTCTTGAATGTCAGTGCTCGCGCTCAGCTGCGCCCGCGCAGCCAGCGCTTGAGGCTATCGGCCAGCGACCCGCCACGTTGTGCCCCAGGGGCCGGAGCGGCGGCCGGAGCAGGCGCGGGGTTCGCCGCCGACCGCGGGGGCGGGGCAGGCTTGGCCGGGGCGGATGCGCCACGGGGCTGGGCCTCGCTGCCGGCCACGGCGGCCGTCTTCTCTGGCTTGCCGCCACCGGCGGCTCCGTCGTCCGGCGCGCCGCCCTTTCTGCGCGAGGCGTGGGCCTGCGCGCCCTGCAGCCGGCGCGTCGCGTCGGTCAGGAAACGGGCGTCGTCGCCGGCGGCGAGCCGGGCCGCGGCGTTGGCAATGGCGTCCAGCATGGGGTCCAGCCAGGCCTCATCGTCCCTGGAGAAGTCGTGCAGGACGTAGCCGATCACGGCCTCCTTCGAGCCCGGATGACCGACGCCGATGCGCACCCGCGCGTACTCGTTGCCCACATGCGCCGAGATGGACCGCAGGCCGTTGTGGCCGGCATTGCCGCCGCCGGCCTTGATCTTGAGCTTGCCGGGCGCCAGGTCGATCTCATCGTGGAAGACGTAGATGTCGGCCTCGGGGATCTTGAGATACCGCTGGGCCTCGCCCACGGCCTGGCCGCTGTCGTTCATGTAGGTCTGGGGCATCAGCAACATGACGCGGCGGCCGCCGATGGGCCCCTCGGTGACGAGGCTGTGGTAGCGCTTCTTCCACGGGCCTAGCCCATGCCGGGCGGCGATCCGCTCCAGGGCCATGAAGCCCACGTTGTGGCGGTGGCGCGCGTAGCCCTTGCCCGGATTGCCGAGGCCTACGAAGAGCTTCATGGAGAGTTACCCGTCGTGGCCCCAGGGGTCCAGCTGGGCCCGGCGGAAGCCCGGCCCAGGCAACCGATCTGGGGGCTACTTCTTGCCCTTGTCGCCACCCTTGGCGGGAGCAGCTGCGGGCTTGGCGCCAGCGGCGTCCTTGCCGGCGGGAGCCTTGGCGCCAGCGGCCGCCTTGGCGTCGGCCGGAGCGGCGGCAGCACCCTCGGCGGCGGCCGGGGCGGCACCCTCGGCGGTCGGAGCGCCGGGCGTACCCGTCGTCGCGCCCTCCTCCTCGACCCGGTGGCCGGCGACGGTGGCGACCGTGAAGTCACGGCCCTGGATGGTGGGCTTCACGCCGGGCGGCAAGGCGATGGCCGAGATATGGATGGAGCGGCCGATCTCGAGGCCGTCCAGGCTGAACTCGAACGCATCGGGGATGGCGTCGGACGGGCAGGTCACCTCGACCTCGTGGCGGACGATGTTGAGAACGCCGCCGCGCTTGAGGCCCGGCGACAGGGCCTCGTTGACGAACCGCACCGGCACGCTCACGCGGATGCGCGAGCCGGGGCTCACGCGCTGGAAATCCACGTGCACCAGCTTGCCGTTCACCGGGTGCAGCTGCACCTCGCGCGGAATCACGCGGGTCTTGGCGCCGTCCAGGTCGAGCTCGATGACGGTGGAGAGGAACCGGCCGCGGTTCATCAGGTTGACCAGCTCGTTGGACTGCAAGGCAATATTCTCGGGCGCGCCGCCGTCGCCATAGATCACGCCCGGCACGGCGGCCTGGCGGCGAACCTCGCGCGCTCCGCCGGTGCCGGCGCGCGTCCGCGCGGAGGCCTTGATCTCGCTGACCTGAGCCATAGCCGAAAACTCCAATTGGAAACGGGCCGCGTCGCGGTGGCGGCGGCTCCGGGGATTGTGCGAGCCTGGATTTGGGGCGCCTTATAGCGGTCCCTTCTCCGCCGTGCAACGCCTGCGGTGCCAGTCCGGGTGTGGGCGGGGTGACGCGGTCCACGTCCCCAGAGGCGCTCGGGGCAGGTTTCCGCGTGCAAGGGCCTTGGCGTACCGATATGCTCGACCCTGAAAGCAAGACGCTCAAGGACGCTCCGGCGGAGGAGGGAGAAGCTTGAGGATGGCGCTTCCGCCAATCCGTCTGCCCAGCCGCTGGGCGGCGTGGACAGCCCTGATCCTGGGCGTCGGCCTGCTGCTGGCGTCCGGCGCCGGGCGGCCGTCGGCGCAGCCGGCGGAGCGACCTGCCGCAGACCGGCCAGTGGACCGTCCAGTGGATCGGCCAGTGGATCGGCCGGTGCTGCTGGTGGACATCAAGGGCGCCATTGGCGTGGTCTCGGCCGGGCAGATGACCAAGGCCCTGCAGCGCGCCGCCGCAGCCGGCGCCCAGGCCCTGGTGGTGCGCCTGGACACGCCCGGCGGCCTCCTCTCCTCCACCCGCGAGATGATCCACGCGATCCTCGCCTCGCCGGTGCCGGTGGTGATGTACGTGGCGCCCAACGGCAGCCGGGCGGCCAGCGCCGGGACCTACCTCATGTACGCCGCCCACGTGGCCGCGATGGCGCCCAGTACGCATCTGGGAGCCGCCACGCCGATCTCCCTCTCGCCTACGGGCTTCCCCGGCTCGCCGCCGCAGAGCCCGCCGCCGCAGCCGGGGCCGGACGCTTCCAAGGACGGCAAGGACAAGGAGACCGCGCCCGCCGACGGCAGGACCGCCGCCGAGCGCAAGGCCATCAACGATGCGGTGGCCTATATCCGCTCCCTGGCGGAGCTGAGGGGGCGCAATGCCGACTGGGCCGAGCGGGCGGTGCGCGAGGCGGCCACCCTTACGGCGTCGGCCGCCCTCAAGGAGCGCGTCATCGACCTCATCGCGGAGAATGTCGACGACCTGCTCGCACAGATCGACGGGCGCACGGTCAAGACCCAGGCGGGCGAGGTGCGGCTGGAGACCAGAGGCAGCCGGGTGGTCGAGTTGAAGCCCGACTGGAAGACCGAGATCATGCAGGTGATCTCCGACCCGAATGTCGCGCTCATCCTGATGACGATCGGCATCTACGGCATCCTGTTCGAGTTCTGGAACCCCGGCGTGGTCGCTCCCGGCGTGATCGGCGGCATCTGCCTGATCGTGGGGCTGACGGCCCTCTCGGTGCTGCCCGTCAACTACGCCGGCCTGGCGCTGCTGGCACTCGGCGTCGCCCTGATGGTGGCTGAGGCGTTCCTGCCCAGCTTCGGCGTCGTCGGGCTGGGCGGCATCGCCGCCTTCGCCATCGGTGCGCTGTTCCTGTTCGACCCCGACCAGTCCGACATCCCGATCCAGGCCTCGTGGCCGGTGGTCGCCGGCCTCACGGCGTTGAGCGCCGTCTTCTTCCTGGGTGTCCTGGGGCTGGCGGTGCGGGCGCGCCGCCGCCCGGTGGTGACGGGGTCCGAGGAGATGATCGGCAGCGTCGGGGAGGTCGTGCAGTGGACCGGCAGCAAAGGCCGCGTGCGCGTGGCCGGCGAGATCTGGGCCGCCGAGTCGCCGCTGATCCTGGCCGAGGGCCAGAAGGTGCGCGTCGCCAGCCGCAGCGGGCTTGTCCTGGCGGTCGAGCCCAAGACCTGAGTCTTACCTACGAGGATTGAGAGGAGGAAGCATGCCAGCACTGTTCTCCGGGTTGTTTCCCCTTATCGTCGTCGTTCTGCTGCTCGCCTACTCCATCCGCGTGCTGCGGGAGTACGAGCGGGCCGTGGTGTTCATGCTCGGGCGCTTCTGGAAAGTGAAGGGGCCGGGCCTCGTGCTCATCGTTCCCTTCGTCCAGCAGATGGTGCGCATGGACCTGCGCACCCGCGTGCTCGATGTGCCGCCGCAGGACGTGATCTCCAAGGACAACGTCTCGGTCAAGGTCAACGCCGTCGTGTATTTCCGGGTGATCGATCCCGAGAAGGCCGTCATCCAGGTCGAGCTGTTCGAGGCGGCGACCAGCCAATTCGCGCAGACCACGCTGCGTTCGGTCCTCGGCCAGCACGACCTCGATCAGATGCTCTCCGAGCGCGAGAAGCTCAACGTCGAGGTGCAGCGTATTCTGGACGAGAGAACCGATGCCTGGGGCATCAAGGTCAGCAACGTCGAGCTCAAGCACATCGACCTCAACGAGACCATGATCCGCGCCATCGCCAAGCAGGCCGAGGCCGAGCGCCTGCGCCGCGCCAAGATCATCGACGCCGAAGGCGAGCTGCAGGCCGCCGAGCGGCTGGCCCAAGCCGGCGAGATCCTGTCCAAGCGGCCGGAGGCGATGCAGCTCAGGTATCTGGGCACGCTGCTGAATATTGCGGGTGAACGGAGCAACACCATCGTGTTCCCGCTTCCGATGGGCGACCTGGCGAAGGCGCTGGGGTTGGGGGAGAAGAAGGAGTAGGGGGCGGACGGGGTCAGATCCGCGGGTCTCAATTTGGAGTCATCGATTGCCTGGAGTGAACGGCGAGAAGAGATCGCGCATCTTGGCGGGAACGATCCTATCCGTATCGTCCACGCTCGTAGTCCGCGGCCTTGGACGCCCGTCGCTGGTTAGGATCTCAAATTCTTTCAGCTCTCTGAGGTCGACAATGGTGTTGGACAGGAGGCGCTTGGTGGCTGGCGTCTCGTTGCACACGCTGTTGAAGAGATCGAGGAGGGTCGGGGGTGGATCACCGGACTTGTGTGCCGAAAGGACCTTTTCGGGCAATTCCTCCATCAATGCTTTCTTGGAGCGAGCCTGTGCATTGTCGTCGAATATGAAATCGAAAGGTGTTTGATCGATTGGTTGTTCTGGATCGTAGCCAAGCATCCGCAGACCTGCGCGACCGTGATGCACGAAGTGATTTTGCATGCGCCAGTGCAGCGCAGTCATCTCATCGCGAGCTGTTGGATGCTTGGAGATGTGAACAAGCCAGTAGGCCCTATGACTCTCGACAGACTTAACAAAAAACGGCGTGTAATATGGTGCGCCGGTGTGCTTGACGAGATGCTTATAGAGCAGATTCTGGATAAGCCAACGCGCTTCCCGTTGACCTTTGAGATGTAGCATCTGCTGGAGGTCGGTCAGCGACAGCTCGACAGGCTTGACGGCCTTGAGGAAGCTCTCTTCGGTTGAGAGATAGTCGATAAGCCAATCGACGTTGAAAGTGAGAATGATTTCTGGGTTGACGAGTTGTTCCAAGATTGTGCGGATGGTTTGGAGCGAAACATCGGAATAACCGTACTGATCGAGAAAGAAAATGGCACGGTCGGCGCGCCCTCTCGATTTGATGCGCGCAATGATGCTAGGCAAGGCATTTTCGAAGATGTCGTGGATGATACTCAGTCTGTTGCCGACGAGTGGTGCGTGCGGAGACGCTTTGATGGTTGCACTGAGGAATTCGACGTTCTGCTTTTTGCGATCGACAAAGATAAATTCGCTGTCAATGCGGATTGGCTTGGTGCGTTCGGCATTGACGCGCGCCTCGACTGCCACCAACTCGTCGAGTGCGATCAGCGGAGATCCTGGAACGATGATGCCTCCGCGGGTATACTGTCCACCACCGGCAAAGCCGTCGACGATGGTCAGTTTCAGGACTTCTCTGCGCGGATTGGCGGTCAAAACCTCAACGTACGTCGCCGCATATTGGCGCAGCACCGCGTGCTTCGCGGCACTGTGGTCGTCAAGAGGAGGTGGGCTTGCGCCAAGCTGCCAACTATACCTGCCGTCCGACATTCGGTAATTCCCCCGCGACGCTCAAAGTCATCGAAGGAAGCTGAGACCACAACTTACCGTCGATTGAACGCCCATTGGCTTTTTTCGATCGACGAATACCGTCCGGTCCCCAGGCCCCCCACTGCTTAAAGAAGAATGGTACTCCAGCATCCTCACATTGATCGCGCACTTTGCGTACCCATTTCGGATTCATAGGTCTCGCGCCGCGCCCCGATTCTCCCCCGACTATCACCCAGTGGATCTCCCGTAGTGGCAACCAACCTGGATCGGCGATCAAAGGCTCGACAGACAGAAAGCGGACCTTGGATTTGATCCTCACCAAGGGTGCAATACGCGGCACACCATGCTTACGGTTCTCGACAGATACGCCAAGCCATGCGTTGGCGGGTACCTTTGCCTTGCCGAAGTACCCAAGCATCCGATCAGCACGCTTCGTGAGAATTTGGAACTGATGGTGCGGTGTAGCCCGAATGACTTCCAGCACTCGGTCCACATATGGAAAAGGTACCTGTTCGTGGAACAGGTCGCTCATCGAGTTGACGAAGTACAGGGTTGGTTTGCGCCGCTTTAGCGGCTCCCGCAGTCTTTCAGGCTGCAAAGTGACTGCAAAACCCTGCTCGTAGCCTGGCACACCCATCGCTTTGAGACGCTCGGCGAAGATGCGCGCGTAGCAGTTTTTGCACCCGGGGGAGACGTTGGTGCAGCCGGTGACCGGGTTCCAGGTCTGTTGCGTCCATTCAATGCGCGAGCGCGTTGCCATGGGCGGTGCTGGGCTCAGCCCGATTTGAGGGACCCGGTTGCGTCGTGTCGGCGACGAACACTACTCGAAGAAAGTTTAGTCGTTCTCTCTCTGTTCTGCGGCGATGTCAAGGGAAGGTGTGCCATATGACGACGGAAGGGTTTCTAGCACTAGGCGGCCGAACACAGAATTACGGTAGACTGCAAAGCAGATCTTGACGAAGCCGACCGCGAGTTTTGCTTAGCTGCGCCGGTGAAAGGACGGGTGGCTTGATTGGGCCCCGGGACCCGTGCCATCACCACCCTACGCTGCGCCGGGCGACAAGCGCGCGAATCTCCACGATCTCGTTGAATGCACCGTCGGGCGCCAGCCCGGCCAGCCCCGCGCGCAGCCGGCGCTCGAAGGCCTCGCGCTGGGTGCCAAGCGCCTCGGGCGAGGTGGTCGACTTGGAGTAGGCGAGGCCGACGATGGCGTCGGGGGAAAGGGTGCGGGCAAGGGTCATGCCGTACAGGGTGAGGTGCGCAAAGGGCGAGCGCAGCAGGACGGTCTCGTGGGGCTCCCAGGCCGGGTTGCTCTGGCGGCGCTGCGCCATCCTGGCGGGCACGAGCTCCATGGCGAGGTCGTGCAGCAGCGACGGCCAGTCCGCGCCTGGAGTCGCAACCTGCCTGTCGCCGAAGAGAACGACGGCGCCAGAGGGACCGGCTGCGGGATCGACGATGCGGTCGAGCTCGCGCAGCGTCGCGTCCCGGTCCATCCAGTGAAACGAACGGCCCATGACGGCGAGCTGGAACGGTCCGCGGCGTGTGCCAAGGTCGTAGGAGCTGCCTTCGACGAGGTCGATGGCCACGCCGGCCGCCGCCGCGTGCTCGGCCGCAGCAGCGAGCATGTCGGGCGACGGGTCCATGGAGCTGACCGCGCATCCGAGGCGCGCGAAGGCGACGGCCAGTGGACCGGGTCCGCAGCCAAGGTCCAGCACGGGGCTGCCAGGACCGAGGCCACAGCGTGCGGCAACGAAGGCGATGAGCGCTTGCGGGTAGGGCACGCGATAGGCGGCGTAGAAGGGGACTGTCGAGCGAAAGCGGTGAGGTTCGAAGGCCGGGCGCATGGCGCTAGAGATTGTGGCGGCGGCTAGAGATGGCAAGGCCAGTGCGCAGTCGAGCGGGGGCCCTGGGGTCAGACCCGCAGGGTCTGACCCCATTCACGGCACGATCCGCTCCTCCCGGAACCGCCGCAGCAGCCGGCAGAACATCTCCTCCGTGTCCACCACGTCGTGGAAGCCGAAGCGGCGGGACTTGGTCACGTCCGACATCACGTCCCAGTCGCAGCCGAACACGTAGTCGGCGAACGGCCAGGCCGCCAATTCGTGCCAGGCGTAGGGCTTGAGGCCGTGCTTCTCGGTCATGGACTGCCACAGCCCGGCCATGGTGGGCATGTGCCGGGTGAGGCTGATAGTCTGGGGCTCCGCCGTGGGCATCTCGAACACCTCGGCGATGCGGGGCCACACGTTCCTCCAGCGGAAGTAGTCGCCGTTGGTGATGTTGAACGCCTCCAGCCCGCAGCCGGGCTCGGTGGCGGCCCACAGGGCGGCGTTGGCGAAGTGCGAGGACTCCGTCACCTGGTAGATCGTGCCGTAGGCGCCG
>Ga0105249_10002213_pt1 | contig 16851 bp, 19 predicted proteins | sample KBSS44metaG_FD_81522 | JGI IMG/M metagenome (GOLD analysis project Ga0105249, IMG submission 81522) | Switchgrass rhizosphere microbial communities from Kellogg Biological Station, Michigan, USA - KBS S4-4 metaG | ecosystem: Host-associated > Plants > Roots > Rhizosphere > Soil | place...
CATCAGGGGGTTTGGAGTGAGACAGGTCACGTCAGCGAACCGGAGGTAGGTCTATGTCCAGCCAGGTCCTCAAGCAGCATGCCGAGACATTGCTGGCCTTGCACCAGCCCGGCAATCCAGTGGTTCTGCCGACCGTGTGGGACGCGTGGTCGGCCCAGCTGGCCGTCGACGCCGGCTTTGTCGCGCTGACTGTCGGCAGCCACCCGATGGCCGATTCGGTGGGCAAGGCCGACCAGGAGGGCATGTCGTTCGACGACGTGGTGACCCGCGTCAAGCAGATCACCTCCGCCGTCGATGTGCCGGTGTCCGTTGATATCGAATCCGGCTACGCCGAACCGGCCACTCGCCTGATCACCGGCCTGCTGGAGGCCGGCGCCGTGGGCCTCAACATCGAGGACACCGTGCACAGCGAAGGCGGACGGTTGCGGTCGTCCAGCGAGCACGCCGAACTCGTCGGCGCTCTCCGTAAGGCGGCCGACACCGCCGGTGTGCACGTGGTGGTCAATGCCCGCACGGATCTGTTCCTTCGTCAGGACGGCGACGAATCCGATCGGGTGGACCGTGCCATCGCGCGGCTGAAGGAGGCCGCGGCTGCGGGCGCTGATTCGCTTTATCCGGTGGGCCGTCACGACCCGGATACGTTGCGGCGCTTGGCTACTGAGCTACCGTTGCCGATCAATGCGATCGCGTTGCCCGACCAGGACGACCCGGCGTCGTTCGGACCGCTTGGCGTCGGCCGGATCAGCTTCGGCCCGTTCTGGCAGCGCGCGCTTTCCGCGTACTCAAAGGAGATGCTGGCCCGCTGGGCTTAGCATTCCGGCGTGAGCCCTGAAGACGACGGCAGCTGGCATGACCAGCAACCGGTGATAGTGGCCGCCGGCGTCGCGGGCGTTGTACTCCTGGCGATCCTGGTGTGGGCGGTGATCCGCACCGCCGACAATTCGTCGGGGCCGCCCGAGCCCACCGATCTGCCGCCGTCGTCGGACACATCGTCGACATACACCACGAGCTCGTCGTCGACCACGAGCTACACCGTGCCGAGTGTGCAAACCAGCCAGGACAATCCGATCGTGACCCGGCCATCGACATCGACGCCATCCGATGATTCCCCCGGTGACGAGACAACGACGACATCGACGACGTACACCAATCCGTACCTGACGACGACGCCGACCAACGCCGGCCACATTTAACTGCCAAATCCGGTGGAACCGCTTGGGCTCCACCGGACTTGGCGCCGCGAGGGTTACTTGCTCTCGATCGCGATGCGCTGCGCCTCGGCGCCCTTGTGCGCACCGGCGATGCGTACTGTCAGCACGCCGGCGTCATACGACGCCGAGATCGCGTCGCTGCCGACATGTGTCGGCAGCCGGAACGACCGGCGGAACGAGCCGTAACGAACCTCGCTGAGCGCGCGGCCGTCCTTTTCCTCTGAACGCTCGTCGCGGCGCTCACCGCGGACCACCAGGTGGCCCTTGTCGACCTCGACGGTGACGTCCTTCGCCACGTCGATACCGGGCAGCTCCAGGCGGACTACGGCGTCGTCACCGTCCTTGACGACCTCGGCGGCCGGACTGAAGCCGCTGAATACTCCCGGCTTGACCCAGCGGTCGATGTCCCACGTGGGCCGGGCCCACAACGTCACTTGGCTCACTGTTGACTCTCCTTGTTGCGTCGTGACCGGCACCACACCGGTTCGCTACTCATAGAACTTGAGTGAACCACGCTCATGTTCCAGTAGCGCGTTCGCCGACGGCGAACGGCTCACACCCTGCTGGCGACGACAGTGAGCAGTCCGTGATGGCGGGTTCACATCAGGCGACATTGCGGCAATATCCGCTGCTTAACCTCGGTCGCATGCGGTCTTCATCAAACGTTGTGGTCGTCGGCCACGGCATGGTCGGTCACCGGTTCGTCGAGGCGCTGCGGTCGCGCGATCCCGACGGCGCCTGGCGGATCACCGTGCTCGCCGAGGAAGCCGACGCCGCGTACGACCGCGTCGGCCTCACCAGCTATACCGAGCACTGGGACCGCGCCCAGCTCGCGTTGCCCGGCAACGACTATGCCGGCGACGACCAGGTTGAACTGCGGCTGGGCAGCCGGGTTGCCGAGATCGACCGCACCGGCCGGTCAGTCGTCACGGCGGACGGAACCCGTGTCGACTACGACGCGCTCGTGCTGGCCACCGGGTCATACGCGTTCGTGCCGCCGGTGCCCGGCCACGATCTGCCGGGCTGCCACGTCTACCGCACCCTCGATGACCTCGATGCAATCCGTGCCAGCGCGCAGCGTGCCGTTGACTCCGGCCGGGCTCCGGTCGGAGTCGTGATCGGTGGTGGCCTGCTGGGCCTGGAAGCCGCCAACGCGCTGCGTACCTTCGGCCTGACGCCGCATGTCGTCGAGATGGCGCCGCGGTTGATGGCCCAACAACTGGATGAGGCAGGCGGGGCACTGCTGGGCCGGATGATCGGCGACCTCGGCATCACCGTGCACACCGGTGTCGGCACGTCGTCGATCGAGCCCGCCCAACGCAATCGGCCGGTCCGCCGGTCTGCCGAAGACGACTCGGTGCGGGTGACGCTTTCCGATGGCACGATCATCGACGCCGGCGTTGTCGTGTTCGCCGCAGGTGTCCGGCCCCGCGATGAACTGGCCCGTGAGTGCGGCCTGGAACTCGCCCCGCGTGGCGGTGTGCTGACTGATCTCTCTTGTGCCACAAGGGATCCCAACGTCTACGCGATCGGTGAAGTGGCAGCCATCGAGGGCCGCTGCTACGGCCTTGTCGGCCCTGGCTACACCAGCGCAGAGGTCGTCGCCGACCGGTTGCTCGGCGGCGCAGCCGAATTCCCCGAAGCCGACATGTCGACCAAGCTCAAACTGCTCGGTGTCGACGTCGCCAGCTTCGGCGACGCGATGGGCACCACCCCGAACTGCCTCGAGGTGGTCGTCAACGACGCGGTCAACCAGACCTACGCCAAGCTGGTGCTGTCTGATGACGCCAAGACACTGCTGGGCGGCATTCTGGTCGGCGACGCCTCGTCGTACGGCGTGCTGCGGCCGATGGTTGGCGAGGCACTGCCCGGCGACCCGATGGCTTTGATCGCGGCAGCTGGATCCGATGGTGGTGCAACGGGTCTCGGTGTCGGGTCGCTGCCCGCCGCGGCGCAGATCTGCTCCTGCAACAACGTGACCAAGGGCGACCTGTGCGACGCGATCGCGGGTGGATGCAGCGACGTGCCTTCGCTCAAGAGTTGCACCAAGGCGGGGACCTCCTGCGGCTCCTGCGTCCCGCTGCTCAAGCAGCTGCTGGAGGCCGAGGGTGTCGAGCAGTCCAAGGCGTTGTGCGAGCACTTCAGCCAGTCGCGCGCGGAGCTGTTCTCGATCGTCGCAGCGACGTCGATCCGCACGTTCTCGGGACTGATCGATCGTTTCGGCACCGGAAAGGGTTGCGACATCTGCAAACCCGCGGTGGCGTCCATCCTGGCGTCGACCAGTTCGGAGCACATCCTCGATGGCGAGCAGGCCTCGCTGCAGGATTCCAACGACCACTTCCTGGCCAACATCCAGAAGAACGGCAGCTACTCCGTGGTGCCGCGGTCACCGGGCGGCGAGATCACCCCCGAGCAGTTGATCCTGATCGGCGAGATCGCGCGCGACTTCGGTCTGTACACCAAGATCACCGGCGGCCAGCGCATCGACATGTTCGGCGCGCGAGTGGATCAACTGCCGGAGATCTGGCGTCGACTGGTCGACGGCGGCATGGAGTCCGGCCATGCGTACGGCAAGGCGCTGCGGACGGTGAAGAGCTGCGTAGGTAGCACCTGGTGCCGATACGGCCAGCAGGATTCCGTCGACATGGCGGTCAACATCGAGAAGCGCTACCGGGGCCTGCGCGCACCGCACAAGATCAAGATGGCCGTCTCGGGTTGTGCGCGTGAATGCGCGGAGGCGCAGAGCAAAGACGTCGGCGTCATCGCGACCGAGCAGGGGTGGAACCTCTACGTGTGCGGCAACGGCGGCATGTCGCCGCGGCACGCGCAACTGCTGGCCAGCGACCTCGACGACGAAACGCTCATCCGGTACATCGACCGGTTCCTGATGTTCTACATCCGCACCGCCGACCGGTTGCAGCGCACCGCGCCGTGGCTCGAGGCGATGGACTTCCCCGACAAGTCCGGACTGGATCACCTGCGCGAGGTCGTCTGCAATGACTCACTGGGGCTCGCCGCCGAGTTCGAAGAAGCAATGGCCCGCCACGTCGAGGGCTATTCGTGTGAGTGGAAGGGCGTCATCGAGGACCCCGAGAAGCTGTCGCGGTTCGTCTCGTTCGTCAATGCGCCGGAGGTCGCCGATCCGACGATCGAGTTCACCGAACAGTCGGGCCGCATTGTTCCCATCGGCATGCCAACGGTACGGGGGTAACCCAAAGATGACCCTTCTCAACGATGTTCAGGTGTGGACGACTGCCTGCCGCTACGACTATCTGATCCCGAACCGCGGGGTGGGCGTGCTGCTGCCCGACGGCGTACAGGCGGCATTGTTCCGCCTCGACGACGGTTCGCTGTACGCGATCGGCAACATCGATCCGTTCTCCGGCGCGGCGGTGATGTCGCGCGGCATCGTCGGCGACCGCGGCGGCCGCGCGACAGTGCAGACCCCGATCAAGAAGCAGGCCTTCGCACTTGATGACGGCAGCTGCCTCGATGACCCCGAGGTGTCGCTGCCGATCTATCCCACCCGCATCGTCGACGGCCAAGTCGAGGTCGGCGTCTGAATTGAGGACTTTCGGCCCGAGATTTCTCCTACGGTAGTTCAATAACGTCACAGGCATGACCTATGTGATTGGTAGTGCATGCGTCGATGTCATGGACAAGTCGTGCGTCGAGGACTGCCCGGTCGACTGCATCTACGAAGGCGACCGCATGCTCTACATCAACCCCGACGAGTGCGTGGATTGCGGTGCGTGCGCGTTTATCTGCCGGTTGGACGCGATCTACTACGAGACCGATCTCCCCGAAGACCAACAGCAATTCCTTGCAGACAACGCCGCATTCTTCACCGACGTACTGCCGGGGCGCGACGCACCACTGGGCTCCCCGTGCGGCGCTGCCTCTCTCGGCCGGGTCGGGGTGGACACGCCCTATGTCGCCGGCCTACCACCGAACCACGGACGCCACTAGCCACCGGGCGGAGCCGGCACGGTGATCGGCGGGATGGACGGCGGCTGAATCACGGTAACGGTGCTGGTGCTAGTGCTGGGGCTGACGCTGGTAGTGGAGGGCGGGGCCGTCGACGACGGCGTCGTCTCGGTGACCGTGGCAGGCGGAACGGTGGTGGTGGTCGCTCCGGTGGTGACCGTCGACGTCGAAACCGAGGTCGAAACCGACGTGCTGGTGGCGCTCGCTGGGCTCAGCACGCCGCAAGCGAGGCGCTGGTCAGACGATGTGTCGTTCATGTCGGCGTTTTGATGAAGCACGATCGCTGACCCCTGCGGGGCCTTGAGCTCATCCGCAGTGAAGCTATCGCTGGTCGCCACGAGCTTGCCAGAGCCGTCCGAGCGCACCAGCAGCGGCGGCAGGTCCCCGCTGGCCGGCTGGCCGGTATGTCCCGACGCCTGGAAGTGCTCGCCCGCGGAAGCGAAGTCACCGTCGCACTTGCCGACGGCATGGATATGCAGGCCGTGGAAGCCGGGCGACAGCACGCCTGCTTGCGAAGTCTCGACGGTCACAGTGGCATAGCCGCTGGTGAAATCGATCGTTGCATTGGCGACATGTTTACCGTCGGTGGTGTTGAGCTGCGTTGTCAGTTGCTGGGCGTTGGAGGTAGACCCCGTGGTGGTCGTGGTCGTGGTCGTGGTCGGGTTCGTGGCGGATTGGTTCGAACAGCCGCTCGCAATGGCGACAGGGGCGGCGAGCAAAGCGATGGCAGCGGCGACATGCTTGGTCATGAGCGCGGCGTACCCTGCCGACTCCCGCAACAAACAGAATGTTTGCGATGGATCAGGCAGCCACTGAATAACGCGCGCGGCTGAACCGGTTCGCGATCAGCCGCACCAGCCCCGGATGCGTGCCGAGCGGCTCGGTCACCACGTCGGCGCCGCCGTCGCGCAGGCGGTCCTGAAACAGCCCATCAGACAACAGGTACGACGCGACGACGACCCTGCGCGCGCCACGCTGTCGCAGCGATTCGACGGCCTCGTGCACCCGTGGGGTGCCCGTCGCGGCGAACGCCAACTCGACGCGAGAACCCGTGATGGCCGACAATCCCGTCGCCATCGTGTGCAGATCACGCTGGGCACCGGGGTCGGACGTACCCGCCGCGGCCAGGACCACGGAATCATCCTGACGCCAACCGGATTCGATCAGCCGATCGGCAAGCACGCGAACCAGCTGCGGGCCCGGCCCGAGGGCCTCCGTCACGGTGACAGCGGGATGTCCGCTGGCGTCGACGTGCATCGGGATATCGCTGGTGACGTGATAACCGCGCGACAGAAAGGCGGGCACCAGGGTGACCGCCTCGCCCCTCAAACCGGCCAACACCTCGGACGGTGTCGGGCCAAGCACGTCGACAAACGATACGTGCACGGTCTGCCCCAGTGACGTAGACACCTGCTGCGCCAGATCGCCGATCATCGCGACACCCTGTTGCTTTCGGGTGCCGTGCGCAACCAACACCAAGCTCATAGCGCGTGCGCCAACTCATCGTCAATGGCCAGCCGGTAACCGCGCTTGACCACCGTCGACACAATGTTCTTGTCGCCCAACGCAGTTCGAAGCCGCAGCACCGCCGTCTCCACCGCGTGGGTGTCCGTACCGCTGCCCGGCAGCACGCCAAGCAGGTCGAACCGCGACACCACCGCGCCGGGCTGGTGCGCGAGCGCGCGAATCGTCGCCATCCCTGCCGGTGACACCGCCTTCACCATGCCGTCGACCATCACACAGGTGCCGCGGATCTCCAGTACATGCCCGGCCACTCGCAGAGTGCGTGACTGCAGCAGCGGTAGCTCGTCGGTGATGTGGCGGGCCAATGCGCCCAACCGCATCCGTTCTGGCGCCGACGTCGGCACGCCGAGCCGGACCAACGGTCGGGCGGTCACCGGACCGACACACATCGCGTGTACGTCAGTTCGCAACGCGGACAACACCTTGTCCTCGATGCCCAACTCGACCGCGCGCATCAGAACTGACGCCACCGCGGGCGCCGACGTGAAGCTGACCGCGTCGAACTTGCCTTCGGCGATGCCCGCGACCAGCTGATCGAAATCACCGTTGCGCGGGGCGGGGTGCCAGCGGTACACCCGGATAGGCACCACTTCTGCACCGGCAGAACGCAATTCGTCGATGAACTCGGGGAACGGATCCCAGTCGTCGGTGGCGCCGTGCAGCTGCACGGCGATGCGTTTACCCGCGATGCCGCCTTCGACAAGATAATGCAGGACCTCACGTGAGGATTCAGATTCCGGCGACCACTCCTCGGGCAGACCCGCCGCGCGCAGCGCGCCAGTCGACTTCGGTCCGCGGGAGACGATGCGCGCCTTGCCAAGTGCGCCCAGTAGTTCACCTGAGAGTCCCCAGCCGTCCGCTGCGTCCACCCACCCACGGAAACCGATCCCCGTGGTGGCAACCACGATGTCGGGCGGTTGGGCGATCAACGATTCGGTGTGGGCACGCAACTGCTCGTCATCTGGCAACGGCACCATTGCAATGGCGGCTGCGGACGTGACGGTGGCACCGCGCCGTTCCAGCAGGGTGGCCAGTTCGTCGGCACGACGGGCGGAGGTCACCGCCACCCGAAAACCGGTGAGCGGTGCCCAGTCGGGCTCACTCATGTCGCATGTGTACGCAGAGCATGTTTCCAACCCATTACTTCGCCATTGCCTAGCCGTGTCGACCAGTGTGGGCTGGGCAACGCCGTTGTTGCCCAGCCGTACTGGCCCACACGAGAGAGGTCACGTCCGGGCCAGGTCCGTGGTGGGTTCTGCGCTGGTGACGGGTGCCGACACCGGCCGCCGTACGTACATCGCCCAGGTCACGGCACACGCGACCACGTAGAACGTCAGGAAGATCCAGAAGGCGGTGGTGGCGGAGTGGCTGCTCAGATACGACTGCCGCAGCGCAAGGTTGATGCCGACCCCGCCAAGGGCGCCGACGGCACCGGCGAAGCCGATCAACGCGCCCGACATCGCGCGAGACCATGCCACCCGGTCGGTCTCCGGGACATCCAGCGAGCGGCTGCGCGCCTCGAAGATCGACGGGATCATCTTGTAGACCGAACCGTTGCCGATGCCCGACAGCAGGAACAAGACGATGAAGCCGATCACGTAGCCGGTCATCATGGCACCTGTCGCCGCGCCCTTGGTGTGGTCGTCGAGCGTGCTCACCCCGACGAGAACGCTTGCGCCAAGGATCATTCCGGCGAACACCGCCAGCGTGACCCGGCCACCGCCGATGCGGTCGGCCAACTTGCCGCCGTACACCCGTGACAGCGAGCCCAGCAGCGGGCCGATGAACGCGATCTGCGCGGCGTGCAGCGACGCCTGCGCCGCGGTCTGACCGCCGGCGGCGAAGTTGATCTGCAGTACCTGTCCGAAGGCGAACGCGAAGCCGATGAACGAGCCGAACGTGCCGATGTAGAGCAGCGAGATCACCCAGGTGTCCCGTACCCGCAGGATCGCGCCCATAGCCGTCATGTCGATCTTGTGCTGCTCGAGGTTGTTCATGTAAAGCGCGGCGCCGATACCGGCGATGACCAGCGCGACGAGGTAGACCGCGCACACCCAGTAGGGCTGACGGTTACCCAGGGTGGCGATGACGAGCAGACCGACGATCTGGACCATCGGCACGCCGATGTTGCCGCCGCCGGCGTTGATGCCAAGCGCCCAGCCCTTGAGGCGCTGCGGGTAGAACGCGTTGATGTTGGTCATCGACGACGCGAAGTTGCCGCCGCCGAAGCCGGCCAGCGCCGCACACACCAGGTACGGCCACAGCGGCAGGCCGGGGTGGGCGAGCAGCCACATGGTGCCGACGGTGGGGATCAGCAGCACAAATGCCGAGAACACCGTCCAGTTGCGGCCGCCGAAGGTCGCGGTCGCCAGGGTGTACGGGATCCGCAGGAAGGCGCCGACCAGCGTCGCGGTGGCGCCGAGCAGGAACTTGTCGCCTGCGGAGAAGTGGTAGACCGCCTCCGGCATGAAGAGGACCATCACCGACCAGATGGACCAGACCGAGAAGCCGATATGCTCGGCCGCCACCGACCAGATCAGGTTGCGGCGCGCGATCTTCTTGTTACCGGCCTCCCAGGCTGCGACGTCCTCGGGATCCCAGTCCGTGATGGTTTTCGACATGGGGCCAACGCTAGGAAGGCTTTATTGCACGAAATCGCCCCGCGATAACCCCGCCGTGAACTTCCGCTCACGTCGCTGTGAGCCCTCATGTGAGTTTCAGTCGGCGCGGTGAGCGTGCACGACGGTGAACGGAAGGTGCACCCGGTCGCCGTCGAGCAGGTCGGCGATCCGTGCGAACCGCTCCGTCACTTCCCGCATCTGTTCCAGCGCCTCAGGCGGCATTCCCCCGCAAGCGGGAGGTGCCCCCAGCTCAGCCATCGCCTTCGGGAAAGCCTCGTCGGTGCCGAATCCGATGGCGTTGCCCAAATAGGTAGTGGGTCCGAGGAAGTCGATGCGCCAGCCGTTAGCAGTCAACGTATCGCGAATGTTGGCCTCGGGCACATGACCCATCGGTGCGATCACACCGTTGACATTGCCGTCGGAGAAACAGGACAGGTGCAGACGAGCCCCGGGCCGCGTCGCACGGTACAGCGCAGCGATGTAGGCCTGTTGGCCGTTCTCGTCCAAGCAGTGATAGAGCGCGCTGTCGACGACGGTGTCGAAGCGGCCGTCGTAGCCCTTCAAGTCAGTGGCGTCGGCGACGTCGAATGTCACGGTGACGCCCGCGGCCGCCGCACGCCGACGCGCCTCGTCGATCGCGGCGGGTGAACCGTCCAGCCCGGTGACCGAGTGTCCCCGCGACGCCAGATAGATTGCGTTGTCGCCGAGGCCGCAGCCGATGTCGAGCACTTCGCCCGAAAAACCGCCCAGCGCTTCAAGTTCCATCAGTCTGGGTTGGGCTTGATGCACATCCCACGGCACGCCGGCGGGCGCAGGCCCGCCCTCGACGACAGGCTCGCCGCGGTAGAGCTTGTCGAAGCTTTCCGGGTCGGGGCGAAACGCTGGAGTGGTCATATTCCCAAGTTACGCGCCCTACCAGACGTCGCCTTCGCGCCAATCGCAGGTGATTTCGGCGGTGGTGTCGAGCTCGATATCGATGGGCAACACGAACAGCCCGTTGTCGTCGTCGGGGGTGCGCGTCACGCCGGCGGGCGCCAGCACGGACGTCGGTCCGCGCCACGGCAGCCAGCCGCGCGCGGTGTACATGTGCCTGCCGGCCTCCGAAGCGCTGAGCGCGCCCAGTTGGTAGGCACCGCGCAGCACCTGTTCGGCCGAATCCATCAGGGCATGGGCCAGACCCTGGCCGCGCCAATCTTCGCGTACCGCGACTCCTTCGACGTAGCCGCAGCGCAGCGCGGTGTCGTGGTAGAGCAGTCGGCGTTGCACGACGGCCGCGTGCGCGATCAGTGCGCCATGGTGGCAGATCAGCGCATGCATCCCGCCCAGGGCGTGCTCCCAATCGGCGTCGGAGAACTCACCGGCGAAGGCATCGATGACCATTCGACGGGCATCTTCACGCGTCTCGTTGTCGAGGTCAGAGGTGTGGACCAGGCGGGCTGTGTAGATCCCGCGCGCATGGGGAGCGGGGGCATCGTGCGCATGCACATTGCCTGTTTACCAGCGCGGCCCTCCCGTGTCTCGCCTACTCCTCGAAGGGCTTGCGCGGACGCGACCAATGCAGCCGCACGGTCTGCCCGGGGCGGATCTGCGCGACCTTGTCGATGTCCTCGTCGGTGACCACTCCGATCACCGGGTAACCACCGGTGACGGGATGATCGGGGCCGAGGATCACCGGAAAACCGTTCGGCGGCACCTGGATTGCGCCGCGGGTCGCGCCCTCGCTGGGCAGCTGGCGGTCGGGCCAGCGGTACTCCAGCGGCATGCCGATCAGTCGCATACCCACCCGGTCGGTGCGATTGGTGACCTGCCAGTTGGTCCGGATCAGGATGTCGGGGTCGACGAACCAGTCGTCGCGTGGGCCGGGGACCACCCGCAACTCCAGCACCTCGTCCTCGATGGCGGCCACCGGCGCCTGGTCGAGTTCGGGGAGCTCGCCGCTGTGTTCGCCGACCGGCAACACATCGCCGGGCTGCAACGGCAGCGGCCCGATCGACGACATCACGTCATACGAACGCGAGCCGAGCACGGGAGAGACGTCGATGCCCCCACGCACCGCCAGGTAGGTGCGCAGGCCGGTGTGGGGTGCACCGAGCGAGATCACCTCGCCGTCGTGTGCGTAGTGAATGCTGTTGGTGCCGAACGGTTTTCCGTTCACCGCCGGATCGGTGTCGGCGCCGGTGACCGCGATTGCGATGTCGCCACCACGGACCCGTGCCGAGAACCCGCCGAACGTCACCTCGATGGTGGCGTGGTCGCCGGGGTTGGCGACCAGCCGGTTGGCCAGCTGATGTGCCCGCCGGTCGGCCGCGCCGGACCGGGAGACGCCCATATGCGCCAGGCCGGGCCTGCCGAGGTCTTCGATGAGTGCCAGCGGTCCGGTGCGCAGGACCTCGAGGGTGGTCATGCCTTCACCTCCCGGAACTGAACCCACATGCCGGGCCTCAGCAGGGCGGGCGGGTCGCGGTCGATGTCCCACAAGGCCACCGAGTCATCTGCCATCTGGCCGATCAGCTGCCAGCCCCCTGGCGATTCGCGCGGATAGATGGCGCTGAACTCTCCGGCCAGCGCCACCGACCCGGCGGGCACCTTGGTCCGCGGCTCGGCCTGCCGCGGCACGTTCAGTCGCTCGTCCCCACCGATCAGATACGCGAAACCCGGTGCGAATCCACCGAATCCGACGCGCCACGGCGTGCCGGTGTGAGCGGCGATCACCTCATCGGTGGTCATCCCGGTCAGTCGGGACACCTCCTCGAGGTCGGCGCCGTCGTAGACCACCCCGATCTCGATGTCGGCCTTGCCCTGATCGGGTTCGGTCAGCGCCTCGGTCGAGACGCGGAGCTTGCCAAGCCGTTGCCGGGTGGGCGCCAGATAGCGCGGTCCGGCGAGCTTGAGCAGTACCGTGCGCGACGCGGGAACAATGTCCAGCACGCCGAGCAGCTCGGCCTCGCGCAGCGCATCAGCCCACGCCAATACTTCGGCGGTGCTGTCGAACTCAAGCAGCAGCGCCTGATCGCCATAGTCACGCACGGTGCCGAGAGCCCGCACGTCCATCAGATCCGCAGTTACGCTCATGCCCTGGAACTTACCCGCGGGTAGCTAAGAACGAACCTGCTCTGTGAGGCTTGCCAGAGAAGGCTTAGCGATAGCTCATACTGCCGCCGTATGTCGGCTCATGGCGCTTGATGTAGGCGATGACACGGTAGGTCACCGGAAGCATGAACACCTCGACGGCGGTCTTGTAGAACCACCCCAGCGCGGCGTAGGTGACGAAGTTGCCGACCGAGCCGAACCCGATGATCGGTGCTGCGATGCTGCAGAACACCAGCGTGTCGCCAAGCTGGCCCGCGAAAGTCGAACCGACCAGGCGGGCCCACAGGTGCTTCTCCTTGGTGCGCTCCTTGATGAGCACCACGACCCAGGCGTTGATGGTCTGCCCGACGATGAAGCCCAAGAGCCCGGCCACGATCAGCCCGGTGTAGGCGTGAACGATGTTCTCGAAGTGCTCCTGGTTGGTGTACCCCTCGGCCGCTGGCAGGTAGATCGTCACCCAGAACGTCAGGGCGGCCAACGCGTTCATAGCAAACCCGAGAATGATCGCCCGCCTTGCGGCCTTGAACCCGTACACCTCGGACAGCACGTCGCCGATCACGTAGGTGAGTGGGAACACGATGAACCCGCCGTCGGTGAGGATCGGCCCGAACGCCACGCCCTTGGTGGCAGTCACGTTCGAGATGATCACCAAGGCGGTGAAGACCGCGACGAAAGTCGGATAGTACTTCGACCCGACCTGTGCGAACGCGGCGTGCTGTTCTTCGACGGTGGTCTGGTCGCTTGTCACTCGGTAATTAGATCAGGCGAGTGCCTTGGTCAGCAGCGGCGGCAGTTGGTCGGCCACCACGGGGTAGGACAGCGTGGACGCGAACGCGATCGCACCGGCCAGATCCTTGCCGGTGAACACGTTGCGCTTCAGCGCTGTCGCCCGCAGCTTTGCGACCACCGGATCGGCAAGCAGCGCGGCCTGTTCGTCGTCGCTTTCAGTGGTCCAGATCAGCACGTCGGCGTCATCGAGCACGGTCGCCATCTTGTCGCGAGGAATCAACCAGCCGCCGGTGTCGGGGATGGTGAAGCCCATGTTGGTGAGGAAGTCCGTGCGCCAACCGGCCTCGGTCACGCGAACGCTGTCTTGGTAGAAGGTGCCCGCGAGCAGCAGCGCCTTCTTGCCCGCGAACTGTGGGTTGTTCTTGCCGACGGCGGCGAACTTCTGGTCGACGGCGGTGATCAGCCCGGCCATGTCGTCTGCCTTGAACACGGCCTGCCCGATCGCGGTGGCCTGGTCCTTCCACGGCTCGAAGAACGCGTCGGGGCCGGACTGCGCGATCGTCGGCGCAATGGCCGACAGCTTCTTATACGTGTCCTCGTCCAGTCCGGCGTTGACGGCGACGATCAGGTCCGGCTTCAACGACGCGATCTGATCCACCTGGATGCCGTCGTTGAGGGTGAGCACCACGGGCTGCGCGGTACCCAATTTGGGCTGCGCCCAAGGCCATACGCCGAACGGTTGCGCGCCGAACCAGTCGGTGACCGCGATCGGGACGACTCCGACGGCCAGCAGGTCGTCCTGTTCGGTGAACCCCGCACTGACGACGCGCTTGGGTGGCGCGGGAATCTTGGTTTCGCCGAAGATGTGCTTGACGGTGACGGAGCCGTCCTTGGCGACTTCGCCGGGCTTCTGCGAACTGCAGGCCGCAACCAGTGCCGCGCCGGCTACGCCTAGAAATCCACGCCTGCTGAGCACGGCGTGAGCGTAACTGGCGCTGCTGGCAGGACGGTGTCGAACTCGCCGAACTCAGCCGGCTCCAATGCCCCAATGCAGTACGCGAGAAGTGATCACGACCAGGCCAAGCGAAACGGCTGCGACCACTACAAGCCCGATGATCGCGACGACGAGCGGCCGCCAGCCGGTGCGGGCGAGTTCACGGAAGTTGGTGTTCAACCCGACCCCCGCGAAGGTCAGCAGGAACGCCCACTTCGAGATGTTTCCGAGGTTGACGGTCTGTTCTTTGGTCAGCCAGCCGGCGGTTGCCGCGGCCGACACCGCCAAGAAGCCGAGCACGAACTTCGGGAACTTCTCCCAGATGAACGCGGCCTTGGCTCGCACGCCGGGCGCCAGCTCGTCCGCCTCACCGCGCGAGGCCCAATACAGAGCGAAGCCGAGGACGACAAAGCCGATCAATGCATTTCGGGTGGACTTGACGAGCACAGCGATCTTGCCGGCTTGGTCGGAATAGAGGTAGCCGGTGGCGGTGGTTTCCGCAGTGTTGTCGACGGCCAGGCCCGCCCACAGGCCGAATTCGTGATCGGTGAGCCCGATCGCGTGGCCCAGCGGTGGCAGCGTGAACAGTGCGACGGCGCCGAGTGTCAGGATCGCGGCGATGGCGTAACTGGCGTCGGAGTCACGCGCCTTGATCGCACCCTTGGCCGCGACGATGGCCGATACGCCGCAGATCGACGTCCCGATCGCGAGCAGCGACCCGAGCTTGCCCGAAAGGCCGAACAACCGCGCGGCCGCCAGAATGATCGAACCCGCAACCGCCATGTCGATGAGGATCTGGATCAGGGACAGACCACCGAGCTTGATGATGTCACCGAGCACAAAGCGGGCGCCCAGCGCGACGATGCCGATCTTCAACCAGAACTCATACGTCTGCACACCCGGCCGGAAGATCCGGTGCACACCGACGGTGTTCGTCACGATGAGGCCGAAAATGATTGCCCACAGCACGTATTCGATGTCTGGAACGGTCCAATGCTCGTGCCGGGCCAGGGCGTTCCACCAGATCTGGGCGTACTTGCCGAGCAGGCCGATGCCGATCAACAGCAGCACGCCGGGCACGTAGTCGAGCAGGTTGCGGCTTGTGAAGGTGGCGTCCTCGGCGGTAGCCGCCTGATCAACGGTGCTCATCGGGTCACCACGGGATTTTCGGGAGGAGGTCGAGCACGGCGAGGACGGCGAGGACACCGGCGACGATGGTGGCCCACCAGTCGACTCCGATGCGCCCGAGCCCGTCCGTCGATCGGTCGTGGCGTCGAGTCTCTGGATCTTGTGTCACCGGCAGATGGTGACGTAGCCGCCGACGCCGAACAAGAAATGGACTCGGCGTGAATGATTCTGCCGAAGGCAAGTTTTGTGGTCCGATAGAAGAATGGCTTCCTCCAGATCCGCGGCCGGCCTCAATCCCGGCAGTGTCGGCGATCATGGCGAGCAGCTGGAAGTCGGCGCCTTTCGGTTCTGGTTCGTCGGGCAGCGCTGGGAGTGGTCCGACGAAGTCGCACGCATGCATGGTTATCAGCCGGGCACCGTCGAGCCGACCACTGAACTGCTGTTGTCGCATAAACATCCCGACGACCGTCGACACGTTCAAGAGCTTCTCGACCACGCGCTGCATCAGGGTGGTTCCTTTTCGAGTCGGCATCGATTCATTGACACTGCCGGCCGGGGGCACACCGTGATCGTTCTCGCGGACAGGATGTACAACGACGACGGCGCGGTGGTGGGCACCGAGGGCTACTACGTCGACCTGGCCGACACCGACGATCAGTCGCGGACCGAGATGCTCAACGCGGTGCTGCCTGAACTGCTCGAGTCCCGGGCAGCCATCGAACAGGCCAAAGGCGCCCTCATGGTCGTCTACCAGATCGATGCCGAGCAGGCCTTCGCGATACTGCAATGGCGCTCCCAGCAGACCAATACGAAGCTGCGAGCCCTCGCCGCGCAAGTAGTCGCCGAACTCGACACCGTGCAGGGCCATTCCGATGCATTGCGCAGTCAGTTCGATCATCTGCTGCTCACCGTGCATGAACGGGTGCCGCGCTGAGCTCCAATTGGGAACCGCGGTGAAACGCTGCGCTTCCGATGCGTTCGTCCCTTAATCTCCGAGACAGGCATCGACAACGAGCGGGGATTGCGTAGGCATTGTCAGACTTGGTTATCACGCAGGACGTGCGCGACTCAGCGGTCGTGGTCGCGGTGGCCGGCGACCTTGATACCGCCACGGTCGACTCGCTGGTTCAACACCTCGACGCGGCGATGAGCGCGGCGTCGGCGCCATCGCGCAAGCTGCTCGTCGTAGATCTGGGTGGGGTGACCTACTTCGGCAGTGCGGGTCTGAACGCCGTGCTCGGTTGTTATTCGGCCGGGATGACCAACGGCGTCGCGGTGCGCCTGGTCGCCAACGCCGCAGAAGTACTGCGGCCGCTGCAGGTGACCCAACTCGACACGGTGATCAGCCCGTATTCGTCGCTGCCCGAAGCGCTCGCGGATTCATCCGACGGCGCGGGTTGACAGAGCTCCCCGTTGGGTATAACGCGTCATGCAATCGCCGCTACCCCACTCCCTTCGGGGCTAGCCAGCCGACGGGAGTGAGATGGGCGCGGACGACATCAGGCGAGACTCGCTACCCGAGGTCTTCGACGCCGATCCAGAGGTCGGCCGTGATCTGGCGACCGTC
>Ga0105249_10002214_pt1 | contig 16849 bp, 12 predicted proteins | sample KBSS44metaG_FD_81522 | JGI IMG/M metagenome (GOLD analysis project Ga0105249, IMG submission 81522) | Switchgrass rhizosphere microbial communities from Kellogg Biological Station, Michigan, USA - KBS S4-4 metaG | ecosystem: Host-associated > Plants > Roots > Rhizosphere > Soil | place...
TAGAAATTCTACAAAGGAAGTTAATTAATAAAAACAAACTCTTTTAAAAACTATTCCTTCGTATCTTTTTGCCGTAAATAAAATGGAATGGATCGAAAACAATTTTTGAGTTCGGCATTGCTGTCTGCTGTTAGTATCCCGGCTTTTGCAAAACAATCAAATGACGTTGATGAAGATGGTTCAATACTTCCTTTAATTCCTAAATACCTCAAAGCGGGGGACACGATTGGGATCACAGCGCCTGCCGGTTATATAACGCCGGAAGAGATTCAATCGGCTGTGATGAAAATGGAAAGCTGGGGTTATAAGATCCAGGTCGGCGATACGATCGGTAAAAAAGATTTCACCTTTGGGGGAACAGATGATGAAAGAAGAGCCGACTTTCAGCATATGCTGGATGATCCAAAGATCAAAGCTATTATGTGTGCAAGGGGCGGTTATGGTGTTGTGCGGGTTATTGACAAAATCAATTGGACGAAATTCAAAACAAAACCGAAATGGATCATCGGGTTTAGTGATGTAACCGTTTTCCATTCCCATTTAAACAGAAATTTTGGGATCGCTTCTGTCCATTCTAAAATGTGTAATAGTTTTCCTGATGATTGGAGCAAAGCCGAGCCGATCCAAATCGAAACGATAGAGTCCATTCAAAAAGTTTTGAGCGGTGAGAAAATGAAATATGAAACAATTCCAAATATTAATAACAGGAATGGAACAGGAGAGGGAGCGCTGGTAGGCGGTAATTTAAAATTGATCGAAACAATGGCCGGCACATCATCCGATTTAAAAACACAGGGGAAAATATTGTTTGTCGAAGATACAGGTGAGTATATGTATAGCGTTGATCGTATGTTCTGGAACCTGAAGCGAACTGGCAAGCTATCCGGTTTGAAGGGGTTGATCGTTGGCGGCTTTAAAATAAAGAAGGATGAGGATACCGAAGATTTTGGAAAAACGCTTGAAGAAATTGTGTTGGAGAAGGTGAGGGGTTATTCCTATCCTGTTTGCTTTGATTTCCCGGTTGGTCATCAGCGAAATAATTTTGCTTTGAAATGTGGGATTAAGCATCGGTTGAACATTTCTAATGAAGGAGTGATCCTGAAAGAAATTTAATGGCTAAATTGTTTGATTGTTAAATGGCTATGCTTAGAATTCTAACTGTCAACACAGCAATCAAACAATTCAACAATCAAAACAATGAGTAAGATACCTCCATATTTACAACCCGGCGATACAATAGGAATTGTTTGTCCTGCCGGTTACATGCCAACCGAAAAAGCACAAACCTGTATCAATACCTTATTGTTGTGGGGATATAAAGTAAAGACAGGAAGAACATTAGGCAGCAATTCACAAAATTATTTTTCAGGGACAGATGAAGAAAGATTGAATGATTTTCAACAGATGCTTGATGATAATGATATAAAAGCTATTTTATGCGCAAGAGGAGGTTATGGCATAACGAGGATCATCGATAAGATCAATTTTAAGAAATTCAGAAAAGATCCAAAATGGATTATTGGCTTCAGTGATGTCACGGTTTTACATTCTCATATTTATTCTAACTATGAGATTCCAACCTTGCATGCGCCCATGGCCGCAGCTTTCAATGATGGGGGAGCAGAGAATGAATTTGTCCTTTCATTAAAAGCTGTTTTGCAGGGAAAGGAGATAAAATACAGTTGCGATGGTCATGAGTATAACCGGGAAGGAAAGGCAGAAGGTGACCTGGTGGGGGGAAATCTTGCATTATTAGCTCATCTTGTGGGCTCGGATTCCGACATTAAAACAAAGAACAGAATTCTTTTTATTGAAGATGTCGGTGAATATCTCTACAATATTGACCGGATGTTATGCCAGTTGAAGCGATCAGGCAAGCTCTCTAAATTAGCAGGCTTAATCGTTGGTGGTTTTACCGATAATAAAGATACCGAACGACCTTTTGGACAAACTGCTTATGAGATCATAAAAGAAGCGGTGAAAGAATATGATTACCCGGTTTGTTTTGGGTTCCCGGTCAGCCATGAAAAGGAGAATCTTGCATTAAAAGTAGGAGTACAGTATAGATTAAAGGTTAATAGATACGAAGCTTTACTGGCGGAATAAAAAAGAGCCCCGCAAAACGCGGGGGCTCTGTAAACGAACCTGTGTTATTCTTAATAACTGCTGTAAAAACCTCTTAATCTTCCGGCAATATCATTGTCAATATTATTTATGATCGTTCTGAAAATATCTCCCTCATAAGGGGGATTATCGGCTCTGCGATTTACGAGTTGTTTATCACTTTCACTTAAAGCTCTTTCATCACCGGTATAAGTGGAGAATTCAGTACACCAATTATGTTCGCCACGCAAATTATCACTCCACAACCAGCGACCATCAGTGTTACGAACATTTATTTGTAAAAATCCTTCTGACAACATTGTCCTTCTTGTTGTGGTTATTTTTGCTTTTACATCTTTGTATTCATAAACGATCGAATCAGGACGGTACACAGTTTCTTTTACCACAATTCTTTTAGAAACTTCACGAACAGAGTTATTATCATGACTTCTGCCGATATTAAAATTGGTGAAACGCAGATCAATAAACTGGTCAGGTCTTACGTCATTACTTCTTGCTTCCCATTCTGAATAAAAACGAACAAAGTCATTGCTTGAATGGAACTTCAAATTTCTTAATATCTCATCATCAAGATCACGAGTTGAGTAATTGTTATTATAGTTATATGAACCGTAACGATTAAAATCATTATTCATGGATGAAACAACCACATTTACAACAGCTGCATCATAGGCATCTTGTATTTTGTGCTTGATATCAATATTACCTGGTTTAAAACGTTCTGCCGCACGGTATTCATAATAGGCGTTCTTGAACGATTGACGGTTATTGTCAGCAAACCAATCGTCGCCTCTTTCCAGCCTTACATCAGCAGCCCGGTTGCCATAGGTTTCGAGGTAAGAAGAGTAATCGACAGGATAGACAAGTTTGGCTATCGCAATATTATCGTGAGTAAGATTATACAGATTTTGCAAGGCTGCATACTCATTATAGATCCATTCCCATCTTAATTCATTGGATGAATTAGAATGGCTGCGAATATTTGCTTCATGAACGGCTACTGCGTTTTGGTAAGCTGCTTTAATGATACCCTGTAATTCTGCATCATTCGGTTTCTTCTCCAGTTTTTTTGAAGCTACCGCTACCGCCTCATCGTAGTTTCCTTTATCGTATAATTTGCCGGCTGATTTGCAGCTGAATAAAATGGTTATGGATAACAGGACGGCTAAAGTGTAAAGTTTTGATTTCATATATCCTCCGCTTTTGGATATAGATTCAAAAAGTTAACCATTGATTAATCAGTGTTAGCTTTTAAACAATACTTAACAGGGGCTAATGAAAATGTTAAAGGCTTGCGTACCTGCTTTGCAGATAAGTAAGCATCCTTTCTGTGAGTTGCTTTAATAAAACGTTCGCAATTTCAGAATCGGTAGGGGGATTTTTTACCGGGTTTCTTAGTTGTGCCCTGTCGGCGCTGCTTAATGCACGCCTGTCGCCGGAATACGTGTTAGGGCTCATTGCTAATACTTCAATATATCCCGTATAAAGTTATGGTATTCGGGGAAAGAGGGCAGGTCATTATGATGTCCGCCCCGTATCTGTATCAATGTAATCTTTCTTGGATTTTTCTTTTGCAGTTGTTCACTATGTTTTATTGGAATGAGCCAATCCCTGGTGCCGTGCAGGATATAAGTGTGGCATCTTACTTTTTCGATCCACAGGTCAGTACGAATATGGAATCTTAAAACCGCTCTTACCGGGAGTATCGGCAAAAAGCGCTCTACCACTTTTCTAAAACTGAAATAAGGAGCATCCAGGATCAGATAGCGGGGAGCATTATCCGAAGCCACTTTCGTTGCAAAGCCACTTCCGATGCTTCTGCCGTATACGATCAAATGGTTTTCCGAATAGTTCTTTTTTAATTCATCGTAAACAAATTGCATATCGCCCAGCATTTCTTTTTCACTGCGTTTACCAGTGCTTTTGCCAAAGCCACGGTAATCTACAAGTACCACATCATAATCATAACGATAAAAATCACGGGCATACTTGGCCCATCCTTTTATACTTCGGGTATTACCGTGAAAATAGAGGATCAGTCCTTTTGGCTCTTTACGAAAAAAATGCAGGCCATTAATGCGAACACCCGGTTCAATATCAAAGAAGTATTCTTTAAACGGTATATCATATTTAAATTCAAAATCCTGCTTAAGCTTTTCAGGTTTGAAAATAAATTTCTCCTGGAAAAAATAGGCAATAAGAGAAAGCAGCACAATACTGCCAATAATATAGTAAATGATGTTTGGCAAAAAAGAATGGTACCTGTGAAGTTACTATTATTACTCTTCGATTCGCTTGAGTTTCAGTTTTGAAACAGGAGCAACGATCAGCGGGAATTTTTCAACCGTTACATTGGACACGTCCAGCCCAAAACCTTTTTCTTCGGAAAGACTGATTTCTTTGAGCCAGAAATGAAACCGCATGATTATTTTTTCAAGGAAAGGTAATTCATTATCCTGGCTTAAATATTTTTCCATAACAACAAACTGAAAATCCCCAACAGTATTACTGCTGGCCAGGCTTTCGTACCGGCTGGTAATATTTACTTCTTTGTTTGCAACCAAATCCTCTACCACTTTCCGGAACATCAGGTTGATACGCGGCTCCATTCTGAAACCCAAACGAAAATCGATACGGATGATATCATTTGGAATAATATGCTCGACCTTATACTCACAGGTATACGGATCATCCAGTGTATCTACGTGTACAAGCCAATAGATATCGGCACGTTTAGGTTTTTTATTCAGGATCGAATAAATGATCTTATGCTCAATTTCTTTAGGATTATTAGCGCTGGTCAAATAAACAAGATGCGTTGCATATTTAGGAACGGATTTATCATTACTCAACTCCTGTAATTTTGGTACATAATGCTCCAGCCTCACGAACTCCACATACCGGTTCTTGATCTTTCTTGAACGGTACCATATATACATCACGCAGAACATGATCAGGCCGATCATAAAAGTAATATAACCTCCGTGTAAGAATTTTATAAGCAGCGCAACGAGGTATCCGATTTCAACAAAAAGATATACACTTAGGAAAATATAGATCCATACTGACCTGACCCGGTGCAGGACAAGAAAGTTTGCAAATAGCAAGGTGGTCATCAGCATCGTTACAATGATGGCCAGGCCATAAGCGGCTTCCATATTGGATGACTCACGGAAATATAAAACCACGCCGATACAGCCCAGGAACATTACAAAATTGATAGCAGGAATAAACAATTGTCCCTTTGCTTCGCTGGGATATTTGATCCTTATTTTAGGCCAAAGATTTAAGCGCATGGCTTCACTGATCAGTGTAAATGCCCCCGACACCATGGCCTGGCTTGCAATAATGGCTGCAGTTGTTGCGATCAATACCCCCGGAATAATAAACCATTGCGGCATCAGGTCATAGAAAGCATTAATACCATGCGCAGCTTTAAATTCATCGGTGATCACATCACCGGTATGACGATGAAGAAGCGATGCGCCCTGCCCGAAATAATTAAGCAGTAAACAGGTTTTTACATAGATCCATGAGAAACGAATATTTTGCCTGCCGCAATGCCCCAGGTCACTATATAATGCTTCAGCCCCGGTAGTACATAAGAATACAGCTCCCAGCAACCAATAACCCTGTGGATAGGTCTTTAAAAATTTAATAGCGTGATGCGGACTTAATGCTTTGAAAATGGAAAAGTCTTCCGAAACATGAATCAATCCCAATACAGCCAGCATCGTGAACCACACAAACATGATGGGCCCGAATATTTTTCCAATGTTAGCTGTACCGAATTGCTGAAAAAAGAAAAACAGCGTGAGAATAATTATAACAATTACTACAACTGAGTTACTTCCCTGCTGTATGTTCAAAGCAGGTAATTCTTTTAAACCTTCTATTGCAGAAGTAACGGAAATAGGTGGAGTAATAATGCCATCTGCCAGTAACGATGCACCCCCGATCATGGCAGGCAAAACCAACCATTTTTTACGGCGGCGCACCAATGCATACAATGCGAATGTGCCGCCTTCACCACGGTTGTCTGCTTTTAAAACGAGGAATACATACTTTATGGTGGTTTGTAAGGTGAGGGTCCAGATAATACAGGAAAGCGTACCGATAATCAGGTCCTCATTGACCATTTTATCGCCGATGATTGCATTGAAAACATAGAGAGGGGATGTTCCGATATCTCCGTAAATAATTCCCAGCGCAATAACCAGTCCTGCCAGTGTGGCTTTATTATACGATTGTTTCACTTTTGAGCTTGTATTTTCCTAAAAAATTCCGGCCGGGAATTTATTCCAAAGAGATACTCTCACAGCGTCCTTTGGATCTTCGGTACCGGTACAGATTTTTGAAGGTAACAACTTACAAAGGTATATGGAAAAAGATTTTTCGAAGTTATTTTTACAGGCTTTATTTTAACGCTTCATATTATTTATGTAAATAAAACTGAGGCAGCATCTTAATTTGCAGGTTGTCTTTCATAGGATAGCTTTATAAAATAAAAAACTGTGTTTGGCCTGCATATTGTAATTTTAGAAACCGAATAAAAATGGAAACTATGTCCGCGTTGAAAGCGATTGCTTCTCTTATTTTGGCCCTAATTATTTGCAACAGTTCTCTCGCCCAAAAAATTATTTATTCCGAGCCGGGTAGGGATGATACGAGGCGGATGAATTTTGAAATTGCCGGAAAAGTGGGAGGAAACTTCCTGGTCTATAAAAATATCCGTAACCTTAATACGATAGCCGTTTATGATAATGATATGAATGAGATCGCAAACACGGACCAGGATTATTTGCCGGATAATGACCGCCTCATTAATGTTGACCTTTTTGCCTATACTGATTTTTGTTATGTAGTGTACCAGTTTCAGAAAAAAAATATTGTCTATTGCATGGGAGTAAAAGTAGATGCAATGGGAAAAAAGATATCAGACCTGATGCAACTCGATACCACCCATATCGGGTTTGCGGCAGATAATAAAATTTATACCGCTCTTACCAGTGATGATAAAAGTAAGATCGTGGTATTTAAAATAAATTCTAAGAACAGGAAGCTCTATGCCATCACGACTCTTCTTTTCGATGACAAACTGGAATTGCAGCGCAAGGACAGGATGATGTTGCCAATGGAAGAACGCTATGATCATCTTGGGGAATTTTATATCGATAACGATGGAGATTTTCTTTTTACCAAAGTACACAGGGAGTATAACGATAACGTGAGTGAGGCAAGATTTTTTGTAAAGTATGCATCGTCCGATAGCTTAACAGGATTTGACATACCTATTGAAAAGGGATATTTAGACGATATACAGGTAAAAGTTGACAACTTTAATAAGCGTTACCTGTTCACGTCTTTTTATTATACCCAAAGACGGTCGAATATCGAAGGTCTCTATTTTCTTGTTTGGGATAAACCCAGGCAGCAAAAGGTGCTTGAAAATAAAATTGAATTTTCTGAAGAATTAAAGAAAGAGGCTAATAAGACCAATAACTGGAAAATGGCTTTCAATGATTTTTTTATACGAAATGTTGTTATTCGCAAGGATGGAGGATTTATTATTGGCAGCGAAAGCTATTATACGAGCAGCCGGTATAGCAGCTGGAATCGATATGATTATCTTTTTCGGTCCCCTTATTTACTTACGCCTTACGATTATTATTATTATTATCCTGGTTTTTACGGCAGCTATTGGTCCCGGTCCTACTGGAACAACAGTAACCAGGCTGTCCGGTTTCATGCAGAGAACATTGTATTATTCTCCGTTGATAAAGATGGTAAGCTGGAATGGAATAATGTCATCAGCAAGGAACAATTTAATGATGAATCAGATAATCTTGTATCGTATCAACTGATGAATACAGGCGGCCAGCTCCATTTTATTTTTAATGTGCAGGAGAAAAGGGTGCTTTTATTGAATGATTTCAGCGTGTCCGGTGATGGTAATATCAGCCGGAATCCAACCCTGAAAAACCTGGACAAAGGTTATGAGTTTATGGCCCGTTATGGAAAACAGGTAAGTTCCAAACAAATGCTGATACCTTGTTTTAATAGGAATTATATTTGCTTTGCCAAAATCGATTTTAATTAAAATAGTGAGTGGTGAGTGACGAGTGTGAATGTTGAAATGATCATTCATTGCTGATCACTTATTGCTCACCATCCTTTATCTGTGATAGGAATATTTAAACAGAAAAACCCGGTAAACATTTTCTTGCTGCTGATATTTGGCATCCTTATCAAGTTGCCTGTATTCAGTGCTTATCAACAGCCCGTTTTAAAAGAAAACGATGGTGTTTTTTACAGGGCTATCGTCAATTTTTTAGATCCCTATAGTCACCAGTTCCATCCACTTTATTCGCTGCTTGCCTTCTTCATACTATTCATACAGGCGATCATGCTGAACCAGTTCATGAACAGCCAGCGAATCATGACAAAACAAAACTATTTACCGGCAATGAGTTATTTGCTGGTTACATCATTATTCCCCGAATGGAATCAATTTTCAGCCCCGCTATTGGTGAATACATTTTTATTAATAATACTCAGGATATTATTTAAATCGTACAACCAGTCAGAAGCAAAAGGCGCCATGTTTAATTGCGGCTTTGCATTAGGTGTTGCGTCCTTTCTTTTTTTCCCATCTATCGCATTTATAATATGGATATTTCTTGCCATGATGGTGATTCGTCCCTTCAGATTAAATGAGTGGTTGTTAAGTATCCTGGGCATAACTACACCCGCTTATTTTTATGCGGCCTATCTTTTTCTTACCGATCAATGGAGCTGGAATGCATTGATGCCAAAACTCAGCATTGGATTTCCGGTCATACAACAAACATTATTACTGGCCGGTGGTTTGCTCCTGATCGTATTACCTTTTCTCACCGGGGCCTGGTATGTGCAGGATAATTTGCGAAAAATGCTGATCAATATCCGTAAAGCATGGAGCCTGTTCTTACTTTATTTGCTGGTAGCGATCTTCGTTCCTTTTCTTCAGCCGGCAGAAAACTTTGAGAACTGGGTATTGGTATGTGTGCCTTTTGCGGCCTTTCATGCAAGCGCCTATATGTTTACTGCATGGCGTATGCTTCCACTGTTATTTTTCTGGCTTACTATAGCTTTCATTCTTTATTATCAGTATTCGGTTGGATGGTTTAGTTAATACTTTTTCACAATTCACCAATCCAATAACCCACTTCCATCTAATTTGTATCTTTGCCCTTTACATTAAAAAACAGAATTAAACATGAAATTCGGCGTAGTTGTTTTTCCCGGGTCTAATTGTGACAGGGATATGCATGATGCCCTGAAATATGATCTTGACCAGGATGTAACCATGCTTTGGCACAAAGACAGGGACTTGAGCAAATTCAATACTGAAGATTGTATCATTCTTCCGGGTGGTTTTTCTTATGGAGATTATTTACGGTGCGGCGCTATTGCCCGTTTCAGCCCGATGATGCAAAGTGTAATAGAATTTGCAAACGCCGGGGGAAAAGTATTTGGTGTTTGCAACGGATTTCAAATTTTATGTGAAAGTCATTTACTGCCCGGCGCATTATTGCGTAATGGTCATCAGCAATTTGCCTGTAAGAACGTCTTTTTAACAAATGATTCGGGTCGTATCTATAAAATTCCAATTGCGCATGGCGAGGGAAGATATTTTGCTGATGAAAAAACCCTGGATGCACTAGAGGCCAATGGACAGGTTATTTTTTATTACTGTGATGAAAAAGGAAGAATAACCCCGGAAGCAAATCCCAATGCGGCTACCCGCAATATTGCCGGCATTTGTAATGCGAACCGAAACGTTTTCGGAATGATGCCTCACCCGGAAAGAGCGACTTCTGTGGCGTTAGGTAATATTGACGGCCGGGAGATAATTAAAACCTTATTAATGGCCGAAGAGTTGGTCAATTCGTAAACCCTATTCGTAAATTTTCATATCCCATTTGTCATTTTTCTTACTGAATGATCTTTAATAGATTTTACATTTGTACTGCAAAACTTTAACAGACAGTCAGGAAAAAAAGATAGACTTTTGTGGTTACAGAAACAAAAAATATGAAGAAACTTTTCTTATCTGTTGGACTCCTTTTCACTGTTGTTTTTTTATCCGCTCAAAACCCTGTGAGCTGGACATTCAGCGCAAAAAAAATTGATGATAAAACTTTTGAAGTGCATATGACGGCTGCTATCCAAAAAGGCTGGCATTTATATTCACAGGATCAGCCGGAAGATGCTATTGCCGTGCCGACTTCTTTTACGATAACGGCTAATCCTCTTTTTAGCGCGGATGGTAAAATAAAGGAAGTGGGAAAGATGGAAAAATTTACGGATAAGCAATTAGGTTTATCAGCAAACCAATATTCAAACAATGTGGATTTTGTACAGATCGTAAAATTGAAAGGAAGTGCAAAAACGAATGTGAGTGGAAGCGTGGAGTACCAAACCTGTGATGACAAGAAATGCCTGCCCCCGAAAACAGTTAATTTCAGCGTTGCTCTTAAATAAAACAGATCTGTTTTTATATAAAGTATAAAACGGGTTCTTGTGTGAACCCGTTTTTGTTAACGTGTTATTTTTATGAGAAAAATATTCCTGTGTTGCCTGGCTTTTATTTTTAGTTTTTGTTCATCTTTATTTGCACAGGAGCCTGTTAAGTATCAATGGAAAGTTTTTTCAAAAAAAATTGATGATAAAAAATATCAATTGATTTTTTCAACAACCGGTTCGCCCGGCTGGCAATTATATGCGCCTAACCAGGAGCCCGGCGGAGTAAAGGCAGTTGATCTTATCATTAAAGATTCATCAATAGTCATAGAAAAAGATTTTGCAGAATCAGGTGAATCAAAAACATTCAACAGTTCAATCTTCGATAATGCAAGCGTAAAAGTATATGAAGGTCCGGCTGAATGGAAAGCAACAATCGGTTTTACAGACCAGGTGCCGGCACAATTGCAGGGCACAGTAAATTATTTTTATGGAAAGAATGATGAGTTTTACCCTGAGGCTTTAAATTTTAATGTACAACTTGAAGGAGGTATTTCAACTGCTGATTCATCTTTAAAAGTTCCAATAATTGATATTAATAACCCCGTAAAACCTTGCGGAGATGATGGGACAAAAGGTAAAAGTATTCTTGCTATTTTCTTATTAGGTTTTTTGGGTGGATTGATTGCTTTGCTCACACCCTGTGTATTCCCAATGGTGCCGGTTACAGTAACTTTCTTCACCAAAAAATCCGTGAGTAAACAACACGGAATAAACAATGCAGCCCTGTACGGAACATTCATCTTTCTTATTTATGTTTTAATTACAGTTCCCTTCCATGTCAGCAGTTCAATTGATAAGGAGGTTTTCAACAATATTTCGACCAATGTTGTATTGAATATTATATTTTTTGCAGTGTTTGTATTCTTTGCCCTTTCATTTTTTGGTTTGTTTGAAATTGGATTACCATCCGGGCTTGCCAACAGAATGGATTCTAAATCTGGTCTTGGTAATATTGGTGGAATATTCTTTATGGCCTCAACTTTGGCGATTGTTTCATTTTCTTGCACAGGCCCAATATTGGGAACATTATTGGTTGGTGTAGCAGACCAGGGTGCATGGCCTCTTACTGCTGGTGCGGCAGGTTTTGGCCTGGCATTGGGCTTGCCATTTGCATTATTCGCTTTGTTCCCGGCCTGGTTACAATCATTGCCTAAATCCGGCGGTTGGATGACCGATGTAAAAGTGGTATTGGGATTTGTTGAATTGGCATTGGCTGTAAAATTTTTGTCCAATGCTGATCTTGTTAAACAATGGGGGTTATTAAAAAGAGAGATTTTCATCGGGTTATGGATACTCATTGGGTTATTGACTGTACTCTATTTATTCGGTGTTTTAAAATTCGCTCATAGTTCTCCTGTAAAAAGATATTCTTTCACACGTATTGCCTTTATTGTGCTTTTTGCTTCGTTTACAATTTACCTTATTCCGGGACTGACCAATAGCCGGTTTGCAGATCTGAAACTTATCAGTGGATTTCCTCCGCCCCGAACAACTTATAGTCTTTATAATTCTGATAAGGACCATAAAGAAATATTTGAACCCTTGCGGAATAAATACCAGGAGGCTCTTGCTATTGCAAAACGTGAGAATAAGCCCGTATTGATCGACTTCACCGGCTGGGCCTGCGTAAACTGCCGGCGGATGGAGGAAAAAGTATGGCCGAATAAAATTGTTGACAGTCTTATGCGGAATGAATTTGTTGTAGTATCGCTATATGTAGATGAGCGTACCGGCCTGCCACTGACTGAAAGAACAACCGTGAAAGTTTCGGATGGAAAAGAAAAATCGATCATTACGATAGGGGATAAATGGTCTACTTTCCAAACAGAAAATTTTGGTGCTACCTCACAACCTCAATATGCGATCATAAGTCCCGGTCAGAAAGCTTTGACCAAAACAAAATTTTATACCCCCAATGCCGACGAGTTTATTAAATGGCTGAATTGCGGAATAGAAGCTTATAAAGAAATAAATACCAAGAAATAAACGAAGAAAAATAAAAAACCGTCGCATACAATGGTTTCTCAACATGTAGCGACGGTTTAATTTGGTGTCATCCTCTGTCAACCAGGCGGGTTGCAAGCAATCGAAAATTGTAATCATTTTCAATCTTTATCCGGCAGAGACACAGGATGACAAGCTTGTATAGTTGGTCTTTTAAAGAGCGATTTGTTTTTGCAGCATCATCTTGCGCAGGTTAATTAAACCATAACGCATACGACCTAAGGCGGTATTAATACTGCAATTCGTCATGGATGCAATTTCTTTAAAACTCAGATCAGCATAATGACGTAACACGATCACCTCACGCTGGTCTTCGGGCAATTGGTCAAGCATCACACGTACCCGGTCATGACTTTGCTGACGTGTCATTTTTGTTTCAGCACTTTCTTCCGAAAACCGGATCACTTCAAATATATCGGTATTCTCGCTGTTACGAATCGTCGGTGTTCGCTTTACTTTACGAAAATGATCAACGCATAAATTGTGCGCTATACGCATTGCCCAGGGAAGAAATTTTCCTTCTTCTGTATAACGGCCGCTACGCATGGTATCAATGATACGGATGAAAACATCCTGGAAAATGTCCTCGGCAAGATATTTGTCTTTAACGAGGAACAAAATTGAAGTATATAACTTCTCCTTGTGGCGAAGCACCAATGCTTCTAATGCATCGGTCTCTCCATTTGTGAAGAGTTGGATCAACTCGTGGTCCGTCTTTTTGGATAGTGCTTTCATAAACTACTTAGTTTTTGCCTGGTTGCTTGGTTGTGTACAATCAGACTGGTTTAAGGATATTGGTTGTCAGTAAAAAAATCAGTAAAAGTGTTCGTGTAGAAGTTTATGCAATAGGCGAGAATAGTTTTTGGTTATTCATATTGTTTGGATATTGGACACTAAAAATAAAACTTTCCTGATTCACAACAAATATTTCTTTGACGCCGCTGCTTGGTTTTAGTAAAAAAAATGTTAATCATCCCTTTAAAATAGCTTGTGATAAGGCTTTACATTTGCTGTTCGGTATATGAGTGATTTAATAAAAGGGCAAAAATCCCTGAAAACTTCTTCCGTAAATTCCGCAACGAACATCTTTATTAAGGGTGCCCGGGTGCATAACCTGAAGAACATTTCAGTGCAGATCCCGAGGAATAAACTCGTGGTGGTAACCGGTGTTTCCGGTTCGGGCAAATCTTCTCTTACAATTGATACACTATATGCTGAAGGACAACGCCGTTATGCTGAGAGCCTGAGCGCCTATGCACGTCAATTCCTTACACGGATGAATAAGCCCGATGTAGATTATATCAAAGGCTTATGCCCGGCCATTGCAATTGAACAAAAAGTTATAACACGAACCCCGCGAAGCACAGTTGGAAGTATGACGGAGATCTATGATTATCTCCGGTTGTTGTTTGCACGAATCGGGAAGACCTTTTCACCGCTTTCCGGTAAACAGGTAAAAAAAGACGACGTACCGGACGTAGTTAATGCGATCAAACAATTAAACACCGGCGATAAGGTTTTTATATTGATAAAGTTTAAGCAGCACAGGAACCGGGATATAAAAGAAGAATTAAATATTCTCATTCAAAAAGGTTTTTCACGGGTTTATGGTCATGTAGCTGAGGTGGGTGTGCAAGAGGCACAGGAAATAAAAAGAATAGAAGACCTGTTAGAACTAAGCGATAAAGAATTAAAGTCAAAAGCTCCTACGCATATACTGGTTGACCGGATCATTGTAAAAGATTTTGATGAAGATGATATTCATCGGCTGTCTGATTCTATCGGGACCGCATTTTATGAAGGAGAAGGGGATGTGTATTTAGATGTACAACCTGCAGATAACTCCAGACCGGCAATTCATCATTTTAATAATCGTTTTGAACTTGACGGTATGCAGTTCGAAGAACCACAGCCCAATCTTTTTTCATTTAATAACCCATTTGGCGCTTGCCCTACCTGCGAAGGCTTCAGCCAGGTATTAGGTATAGATGCTGACCTGGTAATACCCGATAAGCGATTAAGTGTTTATGAAGGAGCCGTTGCACCCTGGAAAGGAGAGAAGCTGGATTGGTGGAGACAAAATTTTATTAAACGGTCAAAATCGGTAAACTTTCCGATACATAAATCCATTGCTGATCTGACAGCGAAACAATACCAGCAATTATGGGAGGGAGTGGATGGAATTGGTATCAATGAATTCTTCAGAGATGTAGAATCACAATTATATAAAGTACAGTACAGAGTTTTATTAAGCCGCTATCGCGGAAGAACGGAATGCCCCGATTGTAACGGGTATCGTTTACGAAAGGAAGCTTTATATGTAAAGATCGATAAGAAACATATTGGTGAATTAAGTGAGTTGCCTGTAAAAGATCTAAAAAGATGGTTTGATGAAGCAGACTCTCATTTAAGCGAATATGATAAACAGGTCGCTAAAAGAATTCTCATTGAAATTAATAATCGCATCGATACCTTATTGAATGTAGGTCTCGGTTATCTCACCCTGAATCGTTTAGCCAACACATTAAGTGGTGGTGAAAGCCAGCGTATTCAATTGACAAGAAGTTTGGGCAGCAATCTTACCAACTCATTATATATTTTAGATGAACCTTCGATAGGATTACATTCAAGAGATACCGCTAACCTGATACGTGTTTTAAAAAGTCTTCGGGATCTTGGAAACACGGTTGTTGTGGTTGAACATGATGAAATGATGATGCGGGAAGCTGATCATATTATTGATATGGGTCCATTAGCCTCTCATTTGGGTGGTGAAGTAGTGGCGGAGGGCAATTATGACGAGATCATTTCAGATCCGCACAGTTTAACGGGCAGATACTTAAAAGGCGAATTAAAAATAGTTCCTCCTAAAACAGTGCGGAAATGGAATCGCAGTATTAAAGTGGAAGGAGCAAGACAGCACAATCTGAAAAATATCACAGTCGAATTTCCTTTGAATGTATTGTGCGTAATAAGCGGGGTGAGCGGAAGCGGTAAAACAACTTTGGTAAAACAGATCTTATATCCCGGCTTGCAAAAGATAAAAGGGGAATTTGGGGATAAGGTTGGCTTTCATAAAGCGATTTCCGGTGATGTTGATGCGATTGCGCAACTCGAACTGATCGATCAGAATCCAATTGGTAAATCATCCCGAAGTAACCCTGTTACATACATTAAAGCTTATGATGAGATCCGTGATCTGTTTGCCAAGCAGCCGTTGAGCAAGATGCGAGGTTTTCAACCCAAACATTTTTCTTTTAATGTGGATGGCGGCCGGTGCGATACATGTAAAGGTGAAGGTGAACAGGTAGTGGAAATGCAATTCCTGGCCGATGTGCATTTGATCTGTGAAAGCTGTGGTGGCAAACGTTTTAAAGAAGAAGTGCTGGAAGTGAAATATAAGGACAAATCTATTTATGATGTATTAGATATGAGTGTGGATGAAGCGATCGAATTCTTTATTGCTGAACCTGCTATTTGCCGGGCTATTCAACCCTTGAGTGATGTGGGCCTGGGTTATATAAAACTGGGACAATCATCGGATACATTATCAGGCGGTGAAGCGCAACGTGTAAAACTTGCTTCTTTTTTGGGCAAGCGAAATGCAGCTGATAAAATCTTATTCATCTTTGACGAGCCTACTACCGGTCTGCATTTTCATGATATAAAAAAACTGCTCACTTCATTTAATGCTTTAATCGAGCAGGGACATTCCATCATTGTGATCGAACACAACATGGATGTGATCCGCAGCGCTGATTGGTTAATTGATCTGGGACCTGAAGCAGGTGAAGACGGAGGTGAAATAATTTTTACCGGTAAACCTGCTGATATTTTAAAAAACAAACAGAGCCATACGGCCTACTATCTATAAACTATGAAAGCTTATATATTTATTCAAAGATCAAATGTTAGACAGTTGCTTTTCTTAGCCTGATCAATTGTCCTAATAAGTCTTCCAGCAGATCCAATCGAAGCATATTGGCTCCATCACTTTTGGCAACTGAAGGGTTTGGATGTGTTTCAATAAACAAACCATCTGCCCCTGCTGCGATCGCAGCTTTTGCAATGGTTCCGATCATTTGCGGATTACCTCCTGTAACACCCGTCGTTTGATTGGGTTGCTGTAATGAGTGCGTACAATCCATCACTA
>Ga0105249_10002216_pt1 | contig 16843 bp, 17 predicted proteins | sample KBSS44metaG_FD_81522 | JGI IMG/M metagenome (GOLD analysis project Ga0105249, IMG submission 81522) | Switchgrass rhizosphere microbial communities from Kellogg Biological Station, Michigan, USA - KBS S4-4 metaG | ecosystem: Host-associated > Plants > Roots > Rhizosphere > Soil | place...
GCCAGGTGTGCGACCTGGTCGGCCACAAAGGAACAGCCGCGGCAGGCATGCTCAGGCCAGCCAAACACGCCAGGCTCGAAGAACGCGCGGTAGATGATTAGCTGACGCCTGCCTGCAAATAGATCGAGCAGCCTAACTTTGCCGCTCGGCCCTTCGAACTCGTATTTCTTCGGCACCGCCAGCCACGGCATTCGCCGGCGCTCAGCCGCGAGCGCGTCACGATCGCGGGTCAATGCCTTCTCCTTCACAAGAAGCTGCTGACGCGCAGCCTCCCACTCTTGCGCCGATACGATTGGCGGCGTCTTCATAACGATACTTTTCTCGTTGTTCTGCTTCACGTTTTTCTCCTTGCTCAATACTGTTGACTCGCTCATTGTTTACTCTTCTTCGTATCCGGTTGCGCTGTACGTGGCTCGCGACGATGGCGACGCAAAGCCCGAACCTTGACCGCCACGAAACCCAGCACGCCGGCACTTGAAGTAGCGCCTGCCACAACCAGCACTGCGTTTGTCATGCATATAGGACACATGGTTATCAACTCTCCTTCTTGATTTCTCACAGTAGTGACGGTTGACGCGAGCTGATTTCTACAGGTGGAGAAACAATCGTTTACTGAGGCGTCAAACGATTGCGATGTTCGGTCAGGAAGGTACGGACGGCGGGGTCCTCGCTGAGTCCAATAGCGCGGTCGTACGCCTCGGCAGCGGCCTGCACACGGCCGAGTTGTCGCAGGAAGTGCGCGCGAACGGCCCAATACGGTTGGTAGGAAATCACGGCCTGCGAGTCGATCTGATCAAGCAGTGTTAGCCCAACATCGGGTCCGCGAACTTCGGCGTGCGCCGCGGCGCGCGCGACCGCACCTCCGATCGAAGGCGCGAGTTGCATGAGCTGATCGTAGAATGCGGCAATGGCGGCAGAGTCAGTACGCCCTGTGTGAGCACGTTCAGCGTGGACCGATTGGATGGCTGCTTCGATCTGATATCGTCCTGGTCGCCGCATTTGAAAAGCTGCCGTGAGTTCGCCTTCCGCTTCTTCGATCAAAGGCATGCGCCACTCTTTTGGATCCTGCTCGGAGAGCGGCACGAACTTGCCGGCGGCACTGCGACGCGCCGGACGTCGCGCCTCGCAATAAAGCATCAACGACAGCAGCCCGCGGACTTCCGGATCGTCCGGAATCTGCTCACGCAGCACGCGCGCGAGCCAGATTGCCTCCTGACCGAGTTCCGTGATGCGTTCGTCGGCGCCACTAGCGTCCTCCCAACTGTTGCCGAACGCCGCGTAGATCGCATCAAGCACTGCTTTCAGGCGCTCGGGAATCTGATCCACCGTAGGAATCTCAAACGCGATCCGCGCTTGCCGGATCTTGGTCTTCGCACGCACCAATCGTTGTCCGATAGTCTTCGGCGCGACGAGTAAAGCCCGTCCAATCGCCACCGCATCGAGCCCGAGGACTGTTTGCAACATGAGCGGCGTGTGTATGTTGGGATCGATGGCGGGATGCGCACACACGAACAGGAGCTTGAGACGTTCGTCAGGCCACCTATCGGGATCCGCCGTCTCATCAAACTCGCGCGTCATAAGTTTTAAAGTGGTAGTGCTGTGTTCATGTACCTGCTGATGACGGGCAAGATCCAGGAGGCGGTTGCGCGCAGCCGTTAAGAGCCAACCTTGCGGATTCTTCGGAATACCGTCGCGAGGCCACGTCGTCAATGCGGCCACGAGGGCATCCGCCAACGCGTCTTCAGCGCCTGCCACATCACGCGTGCGCGCAGCGAGCAGCGCCACGAGTCGTCCGTAAGATTCGCGCGCTACCGCTTCGACCGCGTGGTGCGCCGGCTCATCGGTTCGAGTTTGCAACGGTGACGCGCGGCTCCATTTCGACAGCTATTGGCCGTACTTCCACGACACCGTAGGAAGCGGCCGGACATCTTGCCGCCCATTCCAATGCGGCATCGAGCGAAGGCAGCTCGAGGAGAGTAAACCCGCCCAATTGTTCCTTCGTGTTGGCATAAGGTCCATCCTGAATCTCGCGCTTGCTCTCGCGGAATCGAACCGTCGTTGCAGTTTCGGGTGCGTCCAACGGTTTGCCGCCGACGAAGATTCCAGCATCCAGCAAGGCGCGGTGATATGCGCGCCAGGCGCCGGCGTATGTTTCCGACTCCACAGGCGAATCGCGTCGCGCAAAGTCGTCCGGTTTTTCATAAATCAATAAAGCATAGAGCATCTCGTTCTCCTCTTCGTGGTTGAACCACGCTCGTTAGTATGACGGGCGACGCACAGCGATTTCTACAATGATCAATCAATGCAAAAAGAAAGGGCAAGCCACTTGAGCCTGCCCCACATAAAACAGCCTTGATTCTTCTCTGTGCAACCTCTGTGTTCTCTGTGTCTCGGTGGTTGATGAATCCCGAGCCAAAACACCACAGAGACACAGAGAACACAGAGGTTGCACAGAGAAATCGATCTTAGTAATCGATATTCCCGACAAGGGTGAGTTCGTAGGCTCCCGTGATGACATTCTGTTGGATGACACCCGACGTGCGTCCGGTGGCATTCGCGAACCGACCAGTTCCGCCAGTGAATTCAAAATCTCCGGTTCCGATCCCGGTAGTTAAGTCCAAAGCGCCAGTAATGATGACGAAGTTGAGTTTGTCGCCATTAGCTGCCGTGAAGACACCGCCACCGCTCGGATGAAGGATGTTTGGATTGGATGCGTCGGGTGTGAAACTGACTTTACCGGTGTTAGTGAACATACCGAGATGGGTTGCATTCCCGGAGCCAGTTGGTTCAGCGCCAACTATGTTGCCGTTGCCATCAATGATTGGAACGGCGATACCTTTTCCGTTAAGTGAAAAAGGGCGTTCGGTTGCTGTAACTGCGAGACTTCCGACCAGCAGCGTCAACATGAGTACGAGGAATTTCATAGATAGTGAATGTTTCATGCTTTCTTCTCCTTCAAGTTCTAGTGCAATGCGAGGCATTACGTTCTAGAGTGGCGGAGACTCAAAAAACATCACATCAAATCTCTAGGTAGCCTCTGCGTTGTCTGCGTCTTGTATGTTAAGGCATCTCATTATTGACCGAGTGTTTTGCAGTTCAGGCCGATCGCTATTAGCGATTAGCCGAGGATGCAATAGGCCGATGGCGTCTTGGTGCCACGAGCCGTCGCAGAGCGCTGGTCGTTGCATCCGTTTTCCATTAACCCGAACAGTTGCTTGGCGCTTCAGAGCCCGAATTCCGCAAGGCCGGGAAAGGAGAACTAAATCATGTCCACTAAAGCCACTAAAAAACGACGCAGCTTCATTGGGATCGATGTCTCGAAAAAGCTCCTCGAGGTTGGGGTACACCAAAGCGATTATCACTTTCGTTGCCCTAATGATCCGAAAAACTTTCCTGCTTTAATTACCGAACTCATCAGTTTGCGACCAGCACGCATCTTGTTAGAAGCCACTGGCGGGCTGGAACGAGCACTGCTCCAAGCTTTGCATGCCGCCGGTTTGCCGGTGGTGGTAGTCAATCCGCGGCAAGTGCGCGACTTCGCTAAAGCCCTGGGCCTGTTGGCCAAGACCGATCGGCTTGATGCTCGTGTCTTAGCCCGATTGTCCTGAGTTGGGTCAACTTAATCGGCACCAAATCGCGAAGCTGGTCGGCGTGGCTCCGCTCAATCGTGATAGTGGCCAGCAGCGTGGTGCGCGGCACATCTGGGGTGGCCGCGCCCAAGTGCGCGGCAAGCTCTTTATACCTACCCTGGCTGCGACTCGCTTCAATCCGGTGCTCAAGTCTTTCTATCAACGGCTCCTCGCTAAGAACAAACTCAAGAAGGTTGCCATTGTTGCCTGCATGCGCAGACTTCTGACCATCATTAATGTCATGGTCCGTGAAAACAAACTCTGGAATGTCAAAGCTCAACCAGTTTCTGCTTGACTTCCAACACAGTTGCTCTGCGGTTTAATTGTTTTTGCAGATAAGTTCACCGCAGAGGCGCGGAGGACGCAGAGTTTGCGCAGAGAGCACCGGCGTAATGGCTACAGGCAAGGCTTACATTTCTTTCGGCCTGACAAGCCACTCGAGAGTTCCCTTGTTGGCGAGACTTGCAGTCCACTTCGTCGCAGCTAATTTGATCTTCGCAAAGTTCGCCGTCGTCACGTGTTGCTGCTCACCCGTCAGTAGAGCGAGCAACTCCTCGATCCCGGGATTGTGTCCAACCAACAAAACACTCTTGCGGTCGCTATCAACCTGCGAGATGACCGCGAGCAGTTGCGATACAGTGGCTTCATATATGCGCTCCTCGTAGCGCACCTCGCCACGAAATTTTGCGCGTTCTCTAATCAACTCGATCGTTTCCCGCGTTCTAACTGCTGTCGAAACCAGCACCAGATCAAAGTCAATTCCCTTCTCCTGCACAAACTCCCCGATGAGCGCGGCGCCTTCTCGTCCACGATTCGACAGCGGACGTTCGAAGTCCCGCTGCGACGCATCATCCCAACTGGATTTCGCATGACGTAAGAGGTAGAGCGTAAGCATTGATCATTCCTTCGGCACGGGTTTACATTTAAATGTAACACGCCCTCAACACAGTGTGGCGCATTCGGGGCTTTCCGATGAGCAGGCGATTCTTTATATTCTCCGCGACTTCAGTTACGCGGAGATCGCAGAGATCGCTGAGAATTAAAACCTAACTTTGACGCCACCGTTGATAACGCGCCCCTCAGTGTGGGTGTAAATTTCGGCAAAGGTGGGCATCTGATGTGGTGGGAAAACCACCTGGGTAAATCGGCTCTGCCGAGTGTCGGTGATGTTTTCGAAATTAATAAAGAGGCTGTACTTGCCGAACGTCTTCTCGCCAAAGACTCCTAAGACCCAAAACGGTCTGGTTCTAAAGCCATCACTCAAAAACTGACTGCTCGTGTAATAGGCTTCGAATCCGGTTTTAAAACTCGCCTCTTTCTCAAATAGCAACGCTGAATTGATCCTGCTTTTCGGCGTCAACGGCAGAGTCTGATTGCCGATCAGATAGCCCGCCGCAGCCTGAGTGAAAGTATATCCAGCAAAGAGTTTTACAATGTCGTAAGACAACCGCGCATTCGTCTCAAAGCCACGGCTGCGGACAGACTGTTCCGGGTTCACAAAGCGAAAGACTCCGATCGGACTTTCGATTAAAACGAGCGGATCTTCTATCTGGGTATAGAAGAACATTTGGTTTATTGAATAGGAGAATTTTTCTCCAATAGTATTCCGATAATTTACGTCCAGAGTACCACCACGACTGCGCTCAGTTTTCAAAGAGTTTCCGATCGGCAGAACGTTTCGGAAAAGTAGAGTTTCCGCATCCTCAGTGAAGATGCTTGGCGCTTTGTAGCCCAGTCCAACACTCAAACGGCTGCTCAGATTATTAGTGAATCGATAAAGCGCTGAGACGCGCGGTAGCGCGTAAGTACCGTAGTTATTAAGGTGGTCTAAACGCAGTCCTGCTTCGATCGCCAACTTTTTAGTAATTGAGAAACTGTCCTGGGCATATCCGCCGAACGTGGTGCGGGTTTCATCGCGTGGAATTGGCGTATTGAGATTAGGTGTTTCTCTGAACTGATCGTAGACCGCGTTGAAGCCAAAAATGAGCACGTGATCATTGACTGTTCTGAGGTAGGAAATGTCCGTGTAAGAGTTGAATTGCCGGCCTTCGAAAAGGTAATCAGGAACCTTTATCTCGCGATTAAAAAAGGCGAGGCTTTGCTTAGCCACAAGGCGGCTTCCATCGACGAACTGCCTCTCGAGCTGCAACGTCGTGATGTTGCGTACGGAGTGGTTGTTCTCGAAATACTGGTGGAAGTTATCGCCGTGGCCGCGAAGCACAAAAACGTCGCCACCTTTGCGATTCTGGTAGGAAGTTGTGTTGCCGACGATCAGGTGAGTCTTTTCGTCCGGATAAAAAAAGAGACGGGGGCTTAGCGTGAAGGCGTTTGTCCTGGGAAGCTCGGTAAAATCATCGTCGTCAACGTCGTATTCGTTTTGATAATTAACCGAGCCAAGAAACGTATAACCAAACTTCTTAAATCTTCGTGAATCGAATAACGAAAAGTCCGTGCCAAGGGCAGTAGTTTGATTAAAGATGATCGAGGTAACGGGTCTTTCTTCGGGTTCCTTACTGATGAAGTTGATCACGCCGGCGATAGCGCCGCCGCCGTAAAAAGTCGCTGACGGCCCTTTGATAATTTCCACCTGTTTCAGGTCGAGTGGCAGTATGTCCAGAAGACTGATGCTGCCTGAAAACCCTCCGAACGCCGGAAAACCATCTTTAAGAAGTTGCGTGTATCGTCCGTCGAGTCCCTGGATGCGGACGCTCTGTGTGTTTGAAGTAGCGGAAGTCTGCTGCACCTTGATGCCAGTGCTTTCGTTCAGGACCATCGAAACATTGGCCGGGCGCATATTGGTTTTCTCGTCCACTTCTTCCTCGTCGATGGCTTCAACTCTGGTCGGTACATCGTCGATCTCGCGGCCCGTACGCGTTGACGTAATTGTGACCTCTCCGACCTCGTTATTGACCTTCATAAAGACCACAGTTTCAGACTGCCCGGTGAGTGGAAAAGTAAGATTCAACTCTTTGGTTTCATAACCCGGAGAGAAGATCACTATGGTTTGTACTCCGTCGGGAATGCCAGTCAATTGAGCGATGCCTTGAGAATCTGTGGTGGTGGAAACAGTTGTGTCCTTCACCGTCACGGTTGCATCCGCAATGGCTACTTTCGTCGCCTCATCTTTGACAGAGATTTTGAATGTATTTTGCGCGAATGAGACTTGCGCCGCGACCAACACAGCAAAAGATATAATGAACGTCCTTAACACTCTCGCCTCTCCGTATTAGAAAAGCCTACGACTGACACGGACCTCGTTACACACCTCGCCCGTGTTCTCGAATTTGATTTCAGCAGTGAACGGTTCTAGATGCGGAGCGAAGCAAGAGGTTGGAGCGGAGGACTTCCATTACTTAAGGCCCTGTCTAGCCGTTCTCTGAAAACGTCTGGCTGGACCGAATAAATGGACGAGAAAACGGGAATAAAACTTGATAACGACGCTAAAGCACGGATCGCTTTTGTTCGTTCAGGTGTCGTTGCTTTCGGCAAAGAAAGCGGACAGCCGTCGCAATCGCGAACGTCCCTGAGCGCGTTCATCTCGGTAGAACAGGCGAGATCTGTTGATGGGTGAATCGCCAACGTTTCGCGCTCGCAAATCGACACGCAAGCCATAAAAACCCATAAAAAGGAAAATGGCAGTAGAGCGGCTATGAGTCTTTGCGGCGGTCCTGGCATCAGCAATAGTGGCGCATTATACGATGGTTGTGCGGCTAGCCGCCAGAATCACACTTAATAATCCGAGGGTTGCAATGAATTCACTGAATAGTTGGGTTCGCGAGTAAACTAACATTGAGCGACCATGGTGGACCGGGTCCAGGTTTGATCAGCAACCCTCAGCCGATTTGGACGGAGAGCATGGAGACTGACCCGCCGTCGAAGCCTTCCACCGGGAAGCTGATCTGCTCGCCCGGCCTGAGTTGAGCGATCACGTAGAGCAGAGGCAAATAGTGGTCGGGCGTGGGAATAGATAAGGTCGCATCACGTCCTAACGTCTCGTAAGAGATGAGCGGATCGTGTGCGCCGGTAAGCAATAGCTCGCGTGCTCGTTCTTCAAATCGCACGGCCCAGTCGAGCGGCTCCGCCTGCTGACGCCCCCACGCATAGGCGTGCAGGTTATGTACTAGATTGCCGCTTCCGATGATGAGCACCCCTTCATCGCGCAAGCTTGAGAGTCGCTTTGCAGTTTCATAGTGGAACTCCGCCGGCTGAGTGTCGTCGATACTTAGTTGTATAACGGGGACATCGGCGTCAGGAAAGACGTGGCAGAGCACCGACCAGGTTCCGTGATCGAACCCCCACCGGTTATCTAATTCAACACGCACTGGCGCAAGCAATTCTATTAAGCGACTCGCAAGCTCCGGGTCGCCCGGCGCCGGATACTGGACTTCATAAAGCTCACGCGGAAAACCACCAAAGTCGTGAATCGTGCGCGGCCGCTCTTGCGCGTTCACCAACGTCGCCGACAAGTACCAGTGCGCCGAGATGCAAACAATCGACTTCGGCTTCGGAATACCATTGCCGATAGCCGCCCACGCGTTGGTCCAGGCGTTATGCTGCAGCGCGTTCATCGGGTTGCCATGTCCGAAGAAAATGGCGGGCATCGGCTTGGCCATCTTTATCCTCCTCATGATGCGCCTGGTTCACTCCACCAGATTCTGCCGCGCATATCACTTTGGTTTAATTCAAGTCGTGCTGAGTTTCTTCTTTATTCTTGGCTTTTGTTTCTTGATTCCGACTCTTTTTAGTAGACCGTACACGGAGCATTTGCGAAGTTCCGGGAAACAGGTGAAACTGCAGCCACGGGCATATATTCATCGGCGTTCTGGCGAGTCCTGAATAAAAAACGGAGGAGTCTACGGCTCATGTCTACCATCAGCGAAACAGTTCTTCCCGGCGTAGGCCGCAAATTTCAAGTTGAGACAACAAGCGGCGATAGATTGGTGATAGTCATTCACGACGATGGCACACGTGAGCTGTACCACTTTACACGACGCAACCCGGATCGACCTGCGTCAGTCCTGCAACTGACTGACGGCGAGGCGCGGCAGATCGCCGGCATCGTCGGCGGACTCACTTACGTGCCGCGCAGTCTGCCGATAGCGGAGGTTGTCCTGGAAGACTTAGTCCTCGAGTGGTTCACGATTGAACCAGGCGCGGCGTGCATCGGTATGACGATTCGTGAGCTCCAGGTCCGTACACGCACCGGGGCATCGATCGTGTCGATCATCGAACCGGACCAGACGAAGCGCACGAACCCGGAAGCTCACACAGTGCTCAACGCGGGCGCGACACTGATTGTCGCCGGTGACCGGCGTACGATCGATGCGCTCAAGCGCCTGTTGATCAAAGGAAGTGAGAAACGAGCGGATGGATAACGTGATCCTGGAAATTGGGTTGGCGCTCGTGCTAATCGCGTTTGCCGTTTCACTGGCCCATAAACTCGGCGTATCCAACGTGCCGTTCTTGATTCTGATTGGCATGGCGGTCGGGCCTCACGCTCCGCAGATTGGTGTGTTCGACTTTCGCTTCATTGAGACCCAATCGCTCATCGCATTCATGGGGCGAATGGGTGTGCTGTTCCTGCTCTTCTATCTTGGCCTGGAATCCAATGTCACACGCTTGATCCAGGCAGGCCGTTCCATTCTGGCCGGCGGTTCGCTTTACATCGGAATCAATTTCACTGTGGGTTTCTCGTTTGGTTACTTCGCGGGGTTTCCGCTGCGCGAGACACTCATTATTGCCGGTCTCACTACTGTTTCCTCGAGCGCGATCGTAGCCAAGATTCTTTTCGACTACAGGCGCACGGCGAATCGTGAAACTGAATTGATCCTCGGCATCACAATGTTCGAGGATGTTTTCCTCGCGGTCTATCTGTCGCTCATTTCCGGCATCATTCTGAGCGGAGCGAGTTCGTTTGCGGGAGTCGCCTCATCGGGCGCGATCGCGCTCGGGTTTATCGTCGGTCTCATGGTCCTCGGCCGGTGGGCCAGGCCACTCTTGAATCGGCTGTTTCGGATCTCTTCGAATGAGGTCTTCGTTGTTGTGATCTTCGCGTGCCTGTTTTTGTTGGCCGGACTCGGCGAGACGATTCACGTGGCGGAGTCGATCGGCGCGCTGCTGCTGGGTTTGATATTGGGAGAGACTGAACACAGTGAGCGCATGGAACATTTGATCGTACCGTTTCGTGATTCGTTCGGCGCGATCTTCTTCTTCGGCTTCGGTCTGTCAATTGACCCGTTCAGCCTGGGTGGCGCCGCGTGGCTGGCCGTCGGTGCGGCTCTACTTTCACTGGTCGGAGTCGTGATCGCTGGAATGATCGTTGGATCACGCGCGAAGCTCCCACCCGTTGGGTCACTCAACCTCTCATTCACGCTGCTCGCGCGCGGGGAGTTCTCCATCATCATTGTTAACCTTGCGATCGCCGGCGGTTTGATGAGTGTGTTGCAGCCGTTTGCGGCTTTGTATGTGTTGATTCTGGCCAGCGTTTCGCCACTGTTGGCGAAAGAGTCAGATCGGATATATGCGTTGTCTCTGAGGCTGGCTCTTCGATTTAAGAAACTATTCGCCCCTCGCAAGAAGAAGCAAACGCCGGATGAAGAAGTGGAAAAAGCGCCTTAAATTTCAACTCTGCTTAGTATCTGCGTCCTCTGCGCCTGCAAAATATGTAACCGCAGACGGCGATGGAAAATTCAGCTCAATGACTTACGGCGGGTTCACATTTACAAGGCTTGCACAATAGTTGGTTGACGCAAAGAAACGCAAAGGCGCAAAGGCGCGTCCAATGCTTCGGGCGCGTCCGAGTCTTTGACCCGCCTTTGCGCCTTTGCGTTTCTTTGCGTCTTTGCGTGAAATATTTAATTGAACGTCTTGAGCAATGAAGCTTCGCATCTTCTTCCTGCTAATCCTCCCCCTCTTATTACTCGCCCGAGCGAGGCCCAATCACACTCAAGCGCCGATAGTCTTTACGCACGCGACAATCATCGATGTTACCGGGCAGGCGCCGAAGCGCGACACGACGGTCGTGATCACGGGCGATCGCATCTCGGCAATCGGAGACAATATCTCTGTGCCCGCAGGTGCGCAGGTGGTGGACGCAACCGGCAAGTTCCTGATTCCCGGCTTGTGGGACATGCACGTGCATTGGTACCTGAGAGACACATTCACTCTTTTCATCGCTAATGGCGTGACGGGTGTACGACAGATGTTCGGCAACTCCGATCTGTTGCGATGGCGCGATCAGATTGCCAAGGGCTCGCTGCTCGGCCCGCGCATGGTTGTCGCCAGTCCGATCATCGATGGACCGCAACCCATCTGGCCCAATTCAATCGCAGTGCGCAACGAAGACGAAGGTCGCAACGCCGTCAGAAGAGTTAAGCAGTGGGGCGCAGATTTTGTGAAAGTCTATGCGCTGCTGCCGCGCGACGCCTACTTCGGTATTGCGAATGAAGCGAAGCAGCAAGGCACGACTTTCGCCGGCCACGTTCCAAACTCGGTGTCTCCGGCAGAAGCTTCGGATGCGGGACAGAAGAGCATCGAGCACCTGACAGGAATCCTGATCGCAAGCTCTGACAAAGAGGCGGAGTTAAGAGACAAACTTGTGAAAGCAGATTCGCCGCAAGCACGCGGCCGGGTCCAGGCAACGGCGCTGGATACTTACAATGAAAAGAAAGCGGATAATCTCATCGCGCACTTTGTTAAGAACCAGACATGGCAGTGTCCAACGCTGACGGTCTTGCGCAGTAGCGCATATCTCGGAGACGAAAACTTTCGTAGGGATGGCCGTCTCAAATATATCCCGCGACTACAGCAGCAAAGGTGGAACTTCCGCTTAGCAAATCGGAGTGGAAGCGATGACGCTGTCGAGAAGAAAGTTCTTCAGAAGCAATTCGAGATCGTCGGAGCGATGCAGAAAGCCGGAGTACCAATCCTCGCCGGAACAGATACGGGCAATCCGTTCTGTTTCCCGGGGTTCAGCTTGCATGAAGAACTCGCCCTCCTGGTCATCGCGGGATTGACTCCGGTTGAAGCCTTGCGCTCGGCGACACTCAATCCTGCGAAGTTTTTCGGCTTGGACCAAACGCTGGGAACAATCGAGCAAGGGAAGATCGGCGACCTGGTTTTGCTTGACGCGAATCCCCTCTTGGACATTCGCAACACGCAAAGAATCAACGTCGTTATGTCAAACGGCCGGCTCTTCGATCGCAAGGCTTTGGACAAGATGCTCGCCGAAGCGGAAGTCTCGGCTAACCGGTAGAAGCGCGTCTGCGATGTTCATCTTTACTTGAAGTCGTCAACGCCTCTGATTTTGAGGAGTTGGGCATCAGGATTGGCGGTAAGAATTAGCTGAACAATGCTCTCAATTCTCTGAGCGTCCTGCATGGAGCCCCAAATTCGAATCTTCACTGAATTTTCAAATCGCGGAATTATTTCAAGATGAGTTGTTGTGTCTTCATAAATACCGTAATAAGGTTTTGTTACTGCTAAAAACTCTATACCTGCGACTTCACCATGCGAAATCGTTTGTGACTTTAAGAGTTTCCTAACAATCACACCCTGTTCATAACACGATATCGTGTTGATTCGACGCCATAGAATTGTCAGTAACGAAAATGCGCCGATGGCAATCAGAATGTGCGGAACATACGAGAGTACATCGGGAAGACGCATCAGCCAGATGAGCCACGCGAGTCCACAACACAAAGCCGTTACTACAACTGAGTAAATCGAACTAAAGCGAGTGGCGCCACTTTGTGATATCAACAAGCGCCCTAACGCAGCTCTAGCGTTCATGACGGGAAAGGCTACGCACCCACCCGCTACCGCAGGTGGTACTGACCGGTCCAACAAGAATAGGATTGCTACGCGGCGAGACTTTATGTGAGGTGAATTTGTCAGTCAAGAGAGCGAATGGTTTTTTGTCGGAACGACATGGACCGGGCTCAGAAACACAATCTCGTCGTTCCGACCACTTAAAGCCGGCTATTGCGGCTGATCTTATTCTCTCTCCCTTTAGTTATTCGGAATCCATTCGACGAAATAGCTTGAGTTGCCGGCCTTGACTCCTGTTTTCGTTTTCATCGTTATTGCCTCCTGAAAAAATTCGCGAGCGCGCAAGATACGACAACGTGTCGACTGCTGTATTGCATAAACCATAGCTCCCTGGAACAGATCTGAACTCGTTGGACCGGTCAGTACACCTCGCGGCAGCGTGTGACTGACCCGGTCCAACAATGAGAGGCCGTCTACTCCTCCGGCGCGAGATAACCAATAAGGAAAAGGCCTCCTAAGGCTCCCGTTGGAGTGTTCAGGTTGGCAGTAATTTTCGCAGCGGAGGAAATGACGATGCCGGCCGCCAAACGCTCATTAACCCCATTTACACCAGCGCTGTTGAGCGTCAGCACCGAGTTGTGGACATTGCGGAACAGGCTCGGGTTCGCAAGATTCTCGATCCTGAGTAATAACCGTGCGACAGTTCCAGGGTTCCCAGCCTCAATCTGCCAGTTTACGTCCGTTATGATTAACACCTTGCCAGCCGGAATAGTGAATGACGTGGCAGTCCCGTCCGGAAGCGTTCTCAAAAAGAAGATCTCGCCGGTGGCATTGAAAAGACCACTAAGACTGACCATCTCGCTGGCTTTCCGACCGAGATGAGTTGCCGACGCAGCGTTCACGTCGCGTACCAAAGCAGGAGCGGCTGCCGTGTTGCCGATCGTAACAGTTCCGGCGACCTTGGTGGTCCCTTGTGCGATCGTAGGCACGGGTTCGGAGGTTGTGTTGGTTACTATGACCTTCTCCTGGCTATAAGCCGGAGCGTGAGCGAAGAGTGCAAATGCGACGAGGCCAAGCAGAGTAATCAGCGAATTCTTGAACTTAATTTGGAACATCATAATCTCCTTCTCAGTCGGTGAAAATTTTGGAAGCGGCGTAATCCGCGGGGTTTTGAGGATGCGGAAGATACCCGGACTTGAACGGAAAGTCTTGAAACCGACATGAATTCTTTATGAAACAGTATGAAGGAGTTCTGAAAGAGGGTGACCAATTGTGACTAGTACTTACAGTTGCGAATTTCTCCACTGACCGTTCGCAAAAACTCGCAATCCAATAAAGCAGGGGCTGAGATCATTCCGTTTTTCCGCAGGCACAATGCTTGCTCAAGGAGAAGTCTTCGAAGTCGTGCGCCCACGCGACGCTGCATAGATAACATGGATATCCAGAATCAAACGCCAACTATCGCCGCCGACAGTTTTCTCCCCGACGTTGTATCGCATTATCCATCAACGCGCGCCGTCTTCGATCATTACGGCTTGAAAGGTTGCGGCGGACCACTGGGACCTTACGAACAGGTTGGCTGGTTTGCTCGGTTACACGGGGTCTCGATTGACGCATTACTTGCTGAGCTGAATGAAGCGGCGCTCAAATCAACGACCGCTGAATTCTCACCTTCAATTGCCGACACGATTTATCGCCCTTTCTTTCTGGCGGGAATCGCCACAGTGCTAACGCTGGGTTGTGTGTGGGGCGCGATTAACCTACTCACGATCGGACTGATGGAGAATTTCAGCGCAGTTAAATATTCATGGGTGTTAGCGCACGGGCACGCTATGGTCTTCGGTTTTGTCGGTTTCTTCATTATGGGCTTTGCTTACCAGGCCGTGCCCAGATTCAAGCACACAGCTTTATGGCGACCGCGACTCGCGTTCTCGAGCTTGCCGTTGATGATTGCCGGAATAGTCATGCAGACGGTTGCACATCTATTGTCGCCGCCATCCTTATCTCTCGAAGTCCTCGCGTCCATTATTCAATTAACTGCCGTCATCGTTTTCTGCGGAGTAATGGTTCAAACTATTCGGCAATCCGGCAAGCGTGAGACGTATGATCGCTTTCTATATGCCGCATTAGCATGGTTTCTAATTGCCGCGATCGCCAATCCGGTTATCTTCAAATTATTCGAGCTGGCCGGCTCACGCGAGCAACTGCTCTTCAATCTGGCGACATTCAATATTCCTTACCGCGACGTCCAGTTACTGGGATTGGCAGTGGTAATGATCCTCGGTATTTCGCTTCGCCTGTTGCCACACGCATACGGCCTCCGCGAACCTTCGAGACGGTGGACGTCATTTCTATTCTGGGGAGTGAACGGATCAATTCTTGGTGGAGCGGTGTTCTTCATCGCTGGCATGACATCCGGCAATCACTGGCTATTGATGTTGCAGTGGCTCGCCTCTATCGTCTTGTTAGCAGTCGCGATCATCACGCCCTTTCAATATCGACTATTCGGCGCAGTTGCCGCGAACGAGAATGATCGCGGTCTGAAGTTCATACGCGCCGCTCACATCTGGTTTATCTTAGCAACGGCGATGCTGGTATTCACTCCCGTCTACAACTTTGGTATCTACATGCCGATCACGGGCTCGCATGTGCCTTTCTCGCATGCTTTCTTTGGGGCTTATCGTCATGCCTTAACCGTGGGTTTCATCATGATGATGATCGTGGGCGTGTCGAGCAAGGTTGTGCCCACGCTGTCGGGCGTTGACGTTAGAGGCGCTAACTCACTCTGGCCCACATTCGTGTTGCTGAATCTGGGCAATCTGACTCGCGTCACTTTTCAGATCGCAACTGACTTCTCGCCGTCCGCTTATGCGGTGATGGGAGTGTCCGGTTTCATCGAAGTCGTTGGACTAACGTTGTGGGCATACGAACTATTTGCAAATATGCGGGTTGGGAAGAAACTGGCAAAAGAATCAATTGCGACGAATTTCCAGCACCTGGACATTACAGCGAATACGAAGGTTGGCGAGGTGTTAAATCGCTATCCTGAGTCGCTGGAAATTTTTGTTCGCCGCGGCTTCCCGTTATTGCGTAATCCTGTGCTACGTAAAACAATGGCGCGTGCGATCACAATCGAGCAGGCTTGCCGCCGCGAAGGCGTTGATCCGGCAGGTTTACTCACGGAGTTACGACAGTTAGCCGAACTGGATAGAATCGAGCCGGCACGACTAGTTTCGATTACGCGCGCACATCAAGTGCAGGGGATCTAAACCGGGGGATGATGGCTGAGGTAAGTCTACGTTTGTCGGACGATCACCACGCGGTGAGTGAAGTGCTGGAGCAACTTCTGACGGCGTTGGAGAACAGGGACGTACAGACGAGCCATTCCAGGCTGGATCTATTGTGGGCACGGCTTGCCGTTCACATTCGAGCGGAACATCTGCACCTGTTTCCGGCGGTTACAGACCGTCTAAGTGAAGCGCAACCGATAGTTAAAATTTTGCGCGCCGATCATGATTTCTTCATGCATGAGCTCGCACGAGCGATTGGCGTTCTTCGTGAACTTCCGCATATGACAGTTACCGCAGACAGTGAGACCAAATTGGCTGCGGTCGCCGGCGCCGTTCGCGAAGTTGAAGAACGACTCGCTGCTCACAATGAGATTGAAGAGAATCAGATCTATCGCTGGTCCAGTACAATTCTGAACGAATCCGAGCAGTTGGAATTACTCGCGCGAATAAACGCTGAACTCGAAAATCGCCCACCACGATTCTCAAGGGAGGCTTGGGCAAACCCGTAAAAGGCCAAAAATTACTCTTGCATCGGGTCAATACAGGGAGCGGTAGCGACCTGATTAACGGCGTTCGCTAATTTCAGCCCAGGGAGCGTAGCGACCTGATTAACGCCAAAGGCGTTCGCTAATTTCAGCCCAGGGTTCGAGGAACGAGAACCCTGGGGACCCGCAATTATAAGGCGTTCTAACCCTGAAAGGGTTTGTATTACAGGCGAACCCTTTCAGGGTTAATGAATAATTTTGTTTTCATCCCCCAGGGTTCTCGTTCCTCGGTTCCTCGAACTCTGGGCTGAAATTAGCGAACGCCTTCAGCGTTAAGCAACCAGGTCGCTCCGCTCCGTGTACTGACCCGATCCAAGCGTAACCACGAACCCGTTCTGCTTAATCAATCGACGTTATCAGATCAGGACCGACCATTGTGAAGCTGCAGCCGCCGGGTTTTGGCAGGCACAGCAAAGCTCCGCGACGAACGATCTTCGTCGGTGAGGTGTCTGGAAAGACCAGTTGAGATTTGATCGTCTTCAGTTGCGCTGCGAGCGGTTTGAGACTCTCCACACCTTTGATGAATTTAACGTCGACCACTTGCGCCGCCCGCGTCGAATCAGGCGCGAACACAACATAAAACTCCGCCTCAGCAGGAGCCTTGAGAGCC
>Ga0105249_10002217_pt1 | contig 16840 bp, 14 predicted proteins | sample KBSS44metaG_FD_81522 | JGI IMG/M metagenome (GOLD analysis project Ga0105249, IMG submission 81522) | Switchgrass rhizosphere microbial communities from Kellogg Biological Station, Michigan, USA - KBS S4-4 metaG | ecosystem: Host-associated > Plants > Roots > Rhizosphere > Soil | place...
AAAGCAAAAGAAAGAGATCGATATAAAGGCCGGGGAACTTGCTGTGCAAAAAGACAACCTGGAACAATCTTACCGCAATGTGGAATTACTTGGCGAGATCGGTCGCAAGATCACTTCTTCCCTTTCCCTTGAAACCATTATTGGCACTGTGTACGATAATGTCAACGCCCTGATGGATGCTTCGGTATTTGGCATTGGTATTTACCATGAGGACACAAAACGGATCGACTTCCCGGCTACCTATGAAAATGGAGTGGCGCTACCTTCTTATTCTAATTCCATTTACGAGGAGAACAGGTTTGCAAGCTTATGTTTCATCAGCGGTAAAGAGATCGTGATGGGTGACCTGGAAACGGAATACAAAAATTTTTTACAGGATGTATTGGTACCCAAGCAAGGTCAGCAACCCGTTTCACTTATCTATTTGCCATTAAAAATAAAAGATAAAATGATGGGAGTGATCACTGTGCAAAGCTTTCACAAAAATGCCTATTCGGAATATCAGCTCTATATGCTACGTAACATTGCTATCTATGCAGCAATAGCACTGGACAATGCAGAATCCTATAAAAAATTAAATCAAACAGTAGAAAGCCTGAAGAAAACACAAACACAACTGATCCAGTCAGAAAAAATGGCTTCATTGGGAGAATTGACAGCAGGTATTGCCCATGAAATTCAAAATCCGTTGAATTTCGTAAACAATTTTTCTGAAGTCAATACTGAATTGATCGATGAACTGCAGGAAGAAGCCAATAATGGCAACCTGGAATTGGTAAGATCAATTGCAAAAGACATAAAAGATAACGAACAGAAGATCGTTCACCACGGTAAAAGAGCAGACGCTATTGTAAAAAGTATGCTGCAGCACTCAAGAAGCAGCGCTGGCAAAAAAGAACCGACCGATATTAATTCTTTGGCTGATGAATACTTGCGGCTGGCTTATCACGGATTGAGGGCAAGAGATAAATCTTTCACTGCCAATTTTAAAACCAATTTTGATACCCACATTGATAAAATAAATTTGATACCGCAGGATATTGGCCGTGTATTGGTAAACCTGATCAACAATGCCTTTTATGCGGTAGCTGAAAAGCAAAAACATGTTTCGACAAGCTCAACACGCAACGGCTATGAACCAACTGTGACTGTCACTACTAAAAAAATGGATGGCAAAATTGAATTAAAGATCAGTGATAATGGTAATGGTATTTCTCAAAAAGTGATGGACAAGATCTTTCAACCTTTCTTCACAACCAAACCTACAGGACAGGGAACGGGCCTGGGTTTGTCCTTAAGCTATGACATTATAACCAAAGGGCATAATGGTGAGTTGAAAGTGGAAACAAAAGAGGGAGAATATTCAGAATTCATCATTGTTTTACCGGTATAAATCATAAATTCAGGTTTTAAATAAATACGAACCACTAAAAAAACAAGCCAATGAAAATTTTAGTAGTTGACGACGAAAAAGATGTACAGGTTTTATTTGAACAGCGCTTCAGAAAAGAAATGAAGAATGGAGATATGCAATTTGCATTTGCATTTTCCGGTGAAGAGGCGCTTCAGTATTTGAACAAATTGCAACATGAAGCGGTGCTTATTCTTTCGGATATTAATATGCCTGGTATGAGTGGACTCGAATTGCTCAGGCATATTAAAGAAAAACATCATGAACCACCACCGGTAGTAATGATGATCACTGCGTATGGTGATGCCGACAATTATAATACGGCAATGAACCTCGGCGCAGATGATTTTCTTACAAAACCGGTTGATTTTTCATCTTTGAAAGAAAAACTAAAAGCAATACAGTAATGGCTAAAATATTAGTCGTAGATGATGAGGCAGACCTCGAAGTGCTTATCAAGCAAAAATTCCGTCAAAAAATACGAGAGCATCAATATGAATTCGTTTTCGCTATTAATGGCCTCAGGGCATTAGAGCAACTGGAACAGCATACTGATATTGATATCGTGTTGAGCGATATTAATATGCCCGAAATGGATGGACTCACGTTGCTTTCAAAGATCAACGAACAAAATGCTTTATTAAAAGCAGTGATTGTTTCTGCTTATGGAGATATGGAAAATATCCGTACTGCTATGAACCGCGGCGCTTTTGATTTTGTGACCAAGCCGGTGAATTTTGAAGATCTTGAAGTTACGATGGAAAAAACCATTAAGCATGTGAACCAGCTTAAAGAAACCATGCGGGCTATTAAAGAAAATAATATTCTCAAAATGTATGTGGATGAAACGGTGTTGAATTTTATGGGCAGCCGTGAGTTTGAAACTTCATTAATGGCCAATGAAACCATTGATGCATCCGTTGCATTTATAGATATCTGCAGCTTTACTACGATCAGTGAGAATGAATCGCCGGATAAGGTTGTTAAATTACTAAACAGTTATTTTGATGTTATGGTCAAAGAAATAATTGCCCAGGGCGGATTTATTGACAAATTTATTGGTGACGCAATATTGGCGGTATTTCGCGGCGATTATCACCTGGACCGTGCAATGGATGCATGCCTTACGGTAAGGAAAAAAATCCTGGAATTGCCTAACGAAAGCGGTGATATCTTCTTTTCTCCTAAAGTATCGATTGGTATCAATAGCGGAGAAATGATCTCCGGTAATATAGGTTCCGCAACGTTAAAGAGGCTGGATTATACAGTAATCGGAGATGCTGTGAATACAGCACAGCGCTTACAATCAGTGGCAAAAGAAAATCAAATTATAATCAGCGAAGTTTCCTACGAAAAGATAAAGGAATCTTTTAATTGTAATAAAGTAGGTGAAGTAAGCCTTAAAAATAAAACGGCTCCTGTAATGATCTATGAAGTGCTGGATTAAAAAGACAGTTGATCAATTATTGCTTACATGTTCTTTGCCGCTTTTTCATTTAAGGCCCGTAATCGCTGGCAAAGAATTTTTATAAATCCCTTTGCCACTTCGGTTCTTGTTTCAAGCAATTCATAAAAAGGCTCCTGGTCTATTTTAAAAAGAAAACAATCCGTATGGGCCGTTGCCGAAGCTGATCGCGTTTCCGAATCCAATAGAGATAATTCACCAAAAACCTCCTTTTCTGTTAATATGGCAAGCGTAGCTTTCCCTTTATGAATTTTTACTTCCCCTTTATGAATAATGTACATACAATCGCCAATATCTCCCTCCTGGAACAATATACGACCAGCTTCCACTTCTTCTTCCTGCATAAGTGGCGCCAGCTCTGATAAAATAGTTTCAGGCGTTTCATTAAAAATACTCAGTGATTTTAATACGAGTACTTTTTCAAATAAAAGGAGCTTGCTATGAGTTACTTCAGCCATTCGGACAAAATTAGGGTTTACCGGCTGCAAATAGAGCGGTTTCCTTTAATAGCATATCTTCTGAAATAAGGTATTTTTTGATAAGCCCCTGCTCAATCAATGGCCCGATTTTTTTGGTTGTATAAAGCGAACAAGCCTTGGTCCAGTTATTGTAAAATAATCTTTTATCGGTCAGCACTTCTTCAATAATAACATCCATAGCCGGGTAAAGATCTTTTGGAAAAATGCTTTTTAATAGATCACACCGGTATTCAAGATCGCCGTGTTCGAAGGCCGCGTTGAAAGGATTGGCAAACTCCTTTTTAACGGTCATATCTACCAGTTCGATAGCATTAGCATTTGTTTCTTTTTTACTAAGCTCTATTGCAACTTTTATCTTGCCAATTTTTTCCCTGTCATAAATAAAAGAAAAAAGATATAACAAGGTCTCCCGTATCCCGTTCAATTCCAACTGCAGCGAACCCGATAAAACCTGGTATTGAAGCTTATGGTCTGCCATTTTTTTTTGCATATGCAGAATGGCAGCAGCATACACCAAATAATCCCTGATCAATGAGTCGATAATGGGCTGATTTTGCTTTGCTGCTTTAAAATGATAACGATGCAGGATTTTAATTATTAAAGATTGCAAGGCTAACTCAAGTTGCAGCAATTGCAGGAGCAGATCATTTCCTTCTTTACCTCCAATGCGGCCAATAACATTGATCAGTTTCTCCTTTAACTTTGATGTGCAGCTGGCATCTGTTATTTTCTTTTTAATAAAGGGTAATGCTTTTTCGCCAGCAACGACCAATGCTTCTATAGCCGGTTTTTCATGAATGTCCGTTTGCCTGATTAGATGCTCCAGGCACAAATTACTGGGATGGTGTCCCATTGCCCTGATAGCAGTATGCACTAAACCAATATCTCTATCATTCAATAATTCAATTAAGTCATGATCAAAATCTCCATGTGAGGTTTCACATAACATGGCTGTCGCTTCACGTTTTTCGTCCGGTTTATTTGAAGTGAGCAGATCTTTGATCATTTTCCCGGCCTGATTCCGATATTTTTCTGTAGAACTATGATTGAGAATAGAAATTGCTGCCGACTGACGAACGATTTTTTCATTGCTATTCATTAATGGTGCAATAACATCATCTTTAAATGCAATATTACCAAATGTTTTGAGCGCCTCATTGCGAATTTTATCGACAGGATGGGTCTCCACTAATGTCAGCAATTTCTGTTCGGCATCTTTTATATGCAGGTCAGCAATCAAACGTAATGTTTCATAAACAACCCGTTCAGAGGGATGACTTAATGCAAGTATAATAAGTTTTTTACTTTCCTCTGTTCGCCGGGTACTCAGCATTTTCAATATATACATCACCTCAAGTTCACTGCCATCCTTAATCTTTTTCTCAATCATTTCCTGAGTAGAAGTATCAAGCATGTCAAATTCATCCTGGGTGAAGAAACGACTGCTGATTGTTTTGATCAAGGTCGAAAGATATTCCTTGTGTACTCTAAAAATACCGACAATCCAAGCAGCAGCTAATCCCATTAACACATAGGTCAGCACGTGCAGATTGTAGAGTTTAAGTTTTATAAAGACCAAAAGGAAAATGCCGGAAAAAAAATAGGCAAAGGGATCCATAATACCTTTTACAATATTATGCGCTCTTAATCTTTCAGGGGTTGAGAGCGGTTGCATCATGGTTAGAATTACCGGTGAATTTATAGCCGAATTCAAAACATCCGCCAAAATTGCCGACAAGCCAAAAATGTATAGAATGTTCTTGGTGTCATTACTGATAGCCCCGGTAAGCTCCAATGAAACCATCAATACAATCAACAATACAGGAGTAATCATTAATGCGATGCGATTCCCCAACCAATAAAGCAAGCGGCTCGTAAATAATATTTTTATGAGTATGGCAATAAGCCTGGCTATGGCAAGAAAAAAGGCAATAAACCTTGCCAGCGCAACGTCGTCTTTGTTTTGTTCTTTTACTTCTGAGTAGAAGCCATAATTGATGAGAATAATACAGGCAGAAACAATCAGCGAAAGCAATGCGACCCTTCTAACTAACGTATTGACTGTAAAATTTTTTAGGATGGATTTGAATCCTGAAACATGTCTTTCGGGCTCGTAGTGATGAATCTTTCCTTTTTTTTCGGACTGTAATATTTTTTTAAGATAGGGAAACGAGAATAAAATAAATAAAAGACCTACCAGTAAGAGATTGGCTGTGCCTATGTAGGATACGATGACCAACGCAACAGAGTAGCCAATGAATTTTGCAGGAATATCCCCGGCGCTTATTACTGCAAACAATCTTTTACTTTGTCGCACATCATATAGCTGGGCGGCGATTCCCCAGAACATTAAATTATTAAGCAAGTATAGCACGTTAAACCATGCCAGCATCAAAAAATAAACCCAATCAGCCTTAACAAATTCCTCACCAATCCGGAATAACACCATACTGCCGGCAAGAAAACTGGTGACGATTACACATAGCCGATTGAGCGGCAAATGATGTTCTAGTTTGCTATAGATGAAACCGGCAGCCCACAGTAAGAAGGAAGTAAGGATAAATACCGTGGCCCATTGCGAAATATCAAAATGTTCAAGAAACCGTGCGAAAGAAGAAGTAAAAAAGAAAGTTATACCTGCACCCTGAAAGAACTGAAGTAAGAAAAGCTTTCTAACGAGCCACCATTCATCCTTTCTCACATTTAATGCCCGCAATAAATTCCTGGATGTCAGCATGAGGTTAAACTTTTCCGTTTCCTACTGGAGTGTATAGTTTTAGTTGAGCAAAATGTTTCATTTTTTCCGGATGACGCAATTGTTGCGAACTCTTTGTGAAATATTGATGAACTCCAAAAAAACCGATTTGTTTTTGCATCCAGTCATCATAATCTTTTACAAATCCAAATACAAGAAATTCTTTAAATAAGTTATTACTAATGAACTCGAAATCAGTCCTGCCGAGGTAATCAAGATCAGCATCGCAGATAATTTGTTCAAGCTTATTCGTTGGCGATTGGGGAATTTTTGTAGCCATGATCATCCCGCATATTTTATCAATTTGGTCCTCTGCAACACCATAATCCCGAAGCTCCTGTTGAGCCATTTCACAACTCCTTGCCTCATGACCCGCGTATACAAATAAAAACCCGGTATCATGATACAGGGAAGCTATTTTCAACAAAAACAGGCTTTCATCATCTTTAATACCTTCCTCTTTTGCAATTCGTTGCGATTGCTTCAATACATCTACTGTATGTTCCAAACAATGGTAGGTGAGTTGTGGCGACAACCCCCGCAATTTTTCCATGATGTTTTGATACACGGCAGTATAGATGGTATCGAACCGGCTATCCATTGGCAAAATATACCTCAAGATAATGAATGAAAAGCAGGAATAAAACTGGTATTAATAATCATTTCTTCCGCCCGTCCAGTTTTGCAGCAGGGCCCTAACGGAGCTATTCATAGCATTTTGAGAAACAGGGCTGCAGTCAGGTCATGAGGTCCAGCCAGAGCGATAACTAAAGACCCAATACCGATTTGACCCTTCCATACCCGCCCCGGCTGATCGGCACCTTAGCGCCTGATTTTAATACAGCTACATGATTGTCTTTTTCATAAGGGTCAATTCTTGTTATCTGGGAAATATTAATGATATATGAACGATGTGACCGGACAAATTGATTAGCATCCAATACCTGCTCAAAATGGTTCATTGTTTTATTTTTAAGAAAATAGCCATCCTTTGTATGCACCTTTACATAATCATCCGCTGCTTCAAGATAGAGAATCTCATGAGCCGGTATTATTTTTATTTTACTTCCATCTTTGATTACAACCCGCTGCGACTGCGCCGGTGATAAGGATGCTGTTTCCAACAGGTCTCTTGTTGTTTCCTTACCCGGGCCCGCTTGCTGCTCTTTCCATTTGGTAATAGCCTTATCGAATCTTTCCTGGTTAAAGGGTTTCAATAAATAATCTATTGCATGGGCTTCAAATGCTTTGATGGCATATTCATCAAATGCGGTAGTAAAGATCACTGCCGGGGGATCATCGATCAATTCAAGCATTTCAAATCCGTTGATCTTGGGCATTTGAATATCCAGGAAGATCAGGTCGGGCTTATGCTGTTGAATAGCTTTTACGCCATCAAAGCCATCTCCGCATTCCTGCACCAATTCCAGGTCAGGATGTTTTTGTAAATATTCTTTTACGATGCTTCTTGCCAATGGCTCATCGTCTATGATGATCACTTTATACATGTTGAGGAATTATAACTGTTGTTGTAAAGATATTTTCTTTTGCTGTTGTTTTTAGCAGGTCATTACGTGCAAATAAAAGATAAAGCCTGCGTTGAACCGATTTCAAACCAAACCCGGTTCCCTGTTGGCGAGTTGCCGTTTCGGGGTCAAATGGATTTTTTACTTCCACGACCAATTTATCTTCGATATTTTTTACCGTTATACTTATTACAGTTTCGCCTGTAGTATCGTATAACCCGAATTTTATTGCATTCTCCACTACCGGCTGAAGTAATAATGCAGGCAGTCTTAATTTTTCAGTTGATTCGTCTGCCGTAACAATAGTAGAAAGCCGGTTACCAAATCTTACTTTTTCAATATCGAGATAGAGTTCCAGGTATTGCAACTCTTCTTTGAGGCTCACCCATTGATGTTCTTCTTTCTTTAAAGTTCCCCTCAAAAAGTCAGATAACTGCTGCACCATCTTTCTTGCTTCCCCGGGTCTTACACCGATCAATGCGTTAATAGAATTTAAACTATTGAACAAAAAATGCGGCTGCAATTGCTGGCGGAGTTTAAAAAGTTCGGCATCTTTTGCCATTTTTTCGAGGTCCTGTTTGCGTTTGTCTCTTTCATCCTGGTCCAAACGATTATACCAAATCACACTCATCAAAGCAATGCACCCGATGAACAGAAAATAAAGGCTGATACGTATGATTATCGATTTATAAAAAAAATCATCATAATGATCATTGTGAATCAAAAGATGCGTAAGCTCCCATTTTGTTAACAGGATGATGATAGCTGTAAGAAAAACACACCAGGCAAATAAATGAATAAACCTTTCTCGTTGCGGCAAATAAAAACGCAATGTATTTATCAGCAGTAAACTGGCCAGTAATAAATGGAGTGTGCTGACCGATGCATCTATGAGTGCGATTTCAAAACTAAAGCCGTACCAGATCATCAAAGCAGTATGATCGCCTAAGATAGCCAGCCAGACTATTCCAAAGAATATCCTGACCCTCGTTGACGACAATGGAGACTTTGACATGCTTATACCAATTGCAGGAGTTGATAAGAATCCGATTGAATAATTCCGGAGGCTTTACGATTCACTGTTTCAATATAAGCATCTGCATTACCGCGTTCTTCAATTCGTGAATATAACTCGGCTCCATCGATCATTTCGCCTAACTTATAAACCTCGCTAACATTGATAAATTTCCATTGTACCAATTGCTGGCGGCTGTTTAAAAACGTTTCCTGTTCTTTTTCTCCTATCTCTTTTGCTTTATAAAATGCTTCTTCTTTAGTGGTCGCTTTTATTAATCTTAACTGTTCATCGAATTGGGACCCCTGGTCACCATCTCCACAGATGATATGATAAACGATTTTAGAAAGATACCAGTTCATAATAGCAGGTCGGTTTAACGTTGAATAATTAAAAGTTTCTTATTTCAATACCGGCAAAAATGCTGGTACCTTTTAATACTAATACTTTAGAAGGATTGATCGAAACATTCTCCAATGAGCGTTTATCCTCAATGCCGCCAAATATGGCAACGATATCCGATTTAACATCCCAATCGGATGGCACTACCAACTTTGTACCGCCAAATATTTGTGTCAGGTCAAGAATTACCTCTCCTTTAATATCAGCCTGGCTGAAATTCAATTCAGAGCCTCCCATAATATTTGTTACATCACCACCTTTGAAGTTTTTTGAAAGGACATTTTTCTTTATGCCGCCAAATATGGAAGTAGTATCGAGTATATCTTCATTGGAATTCTCTGTTTCATCTATAACCGTCGCTTCTTCAATATTGCCCGGTTCTATATTACCCGAATCTGTTGTTTTTTTTTCACCGGCCTGTTGAGGAGAATAATTGCGCCATCCCCTGTGACGCGGCTTTAATATGAATGCAAGACCAACAATGATCAGTGCCGCGGGCCATATGTATTTACGCATTTCAAGATCGGGTATGATATAGCCCATTAAAAATGCACCGCCGATCAGCATTAAGAAAAACCAGCTGAAGTTTCTGAAATTATGTTTTACCCCGCTGATAAATCCAATAAGGATAAGGATCATGGGCCATGTAAAAAGCCAGGCCGGTAAGGGCACCATTGCTGCTTTTAACAAAGCTGCAACTCCTACAATAAGTATAATAAGACCGGTCCAGATATGACCATGGCGCTGCTGTCTTTGCATGTTACCTTCCCAACGCTGTCTTCTTTCTTCCCAGCGTTGTCTTCTTTTCTCCCATCTGCTTTCAAACTCTGTCATTTGATTAATTTTAAACCAAAGCTAATAGCTGCCTGGTGACAGATCAATAGTAACAAGGCAATAAGGGTATGATTTCCGGTGAATGGCAGGATGAGGCCGGTGAAATGTTCAGAAAAAAAATTAACCGGATAAAAATGCTTATGAAAGGGAGCTAACCCATTCAAGTTTGTAAGGCTTTTCTTTACCCTTTATACAAGTGAAAAGAAAACAGGTAATAAATGGCATATTGATGGAATCATCATTATCATTCAATCCAACAGTTCCGCTAACATAGGTCTCTGTTGAAGATGTATCAATTGCTTTTAATTCCTGTGGTACCAGGGCATTACTATAACCGACATCAACACGGCGATCGGCCAGTTTCTCCACCATATCTTCTATGAGGGTCGGCTTGTCTAACGTAGCTGTTATTTTTAGTGGCTTTTTCATAACCTGAGATTTATATTTCCAAGCAAAACGTCTCATGGTCACGGGTTCTCTCTCCTCAAACGTCTTTTAATATTCCCAACGTATATTTAGATGCCTTCGTAACAGCTTCGATTAAAAAAGAAATGTGAAAATTCGTGCCAAACTAGAAGAACTACTAAGTAAAAGTCATCCAGGACCCTTCTGTAGTGGTTAATTATTAAATGGATAGAATAGGAAAAATAATTTTCAAAGAAATGTTCAAAATGAACATTGTTGTTACTGAGATGATCAGGAAGTTTTAAGATGCCAGGCTTTAGGTTTCGTAAAAACCCTCAGTCCATGGTGTGAGAGTGTAGAACCAATGCCTGAATGCTTTCTTCCGCTCCAGGGTACCGCTGCACTTACACGGTCACAACAATTCCAATAGCCGGTACCCGTATTGAGTTGTTTCAAAATTTTTTCAGCCCGTTGCTTTGAATCAGAATAAACGGAAGCAGTTAATCCATATTCTGTGTCCCGCATCAGTTGTAATGCTTCTGCATCATCTTTTACTTTCATAATGCCTATGACCGGCCCAAAGCTTTCCTCACGCATTAATAACATTCGATGCGAAACATTTGTGAATACAGTTGGCTCAAAGAAATTGCCTTTTCTATTTACTCTTTTTCCACCTGTTAACAGTTTAGCGCCTTTATCGATAGCATCTTTTACCTGCTCTTCCAATAGATCCAGTTGCATTTTTCGTGTTAATGGCCCGATATAAACAGCCTCTTCTCCCGGTAAACCGGTCTTCCATGATCTTACTTCTTTAATAAAAGCGTCAATATATTTATCATATATCTTTTCATGCACATAAATTCTTTCTACAGCACAACAACTTTGACCATTATTATAAAATGCACCATCAGCCGTTGCCACTGCTACAGCATTAATATCCTTCACATCATCGCAAACATAGAGCGGATCTTTACCGCCCAGCTCCAATTGACAAGGAACCATTTTATATGCCACTGTTTCATAAATATGCTTGCCTGTATTGAAAGAGCCTGTAAAAAAATAACCATCAAAATCAAGCTGTAATAAAATCTCCCCGGTTTCTTTTCCACCTATGGCAATATGAAAAATATTTTCAGGCACTCCTGCTTTTTTAAGCAACCGCTCAATCTCTAAACCGGTAAGTGCAGCATATTCTGAAGGCTTGTACATAACTGCATTACCCGCCAATAGGGCTGGAACGAATACATTCACGCCTACAAGCCAGGGATAGTTCCATGCAGAGATATTACAAACAACACCTAATGGCTCATACGAGATCTTTTCCTGTAATCCTTCAGCGGTTGTCATTACTTCATCACTTAAGAACTTTTCTGCATTATCAACCATCCATTTTATACGATTCCTGGCGCCGTTGATTTCATTGCGTGATTGCTGCAACGGTTTGCCTACCTCAGTTGAAAGAATAGCGGCAAGCTGTTCAGTGTTCTCTTCCAGTAACCCGGAGAATCTTTTAATGACTTCTACTCTATGAACAATCGATTCATCACTCCATGCATCCTGCGATGAGCGTAAAAGATCAATTTTTTTTATTAAGCTCTCCCGGCTGTCTTCATTCAGTTCCGTAATTATTTCTTCGGTTGCGGGGTTGATAATAATTAATTTCTTATTATTTGTGTCTTTGATCGCAGCCATAAATTCTTTTTTCAAATTTTCAGAAAGCGGATTGTTTTCTTTTTGCCTGATCCGTTCGGGATGCCATTGCACGCAAAGCATAAATCCTTTATTTGTTTTATCGGCAAACTCAAGACCTTCAATTATTCTTTCATCATCATTTTCATACGCATTTACTTTTAGATTGAAGCCAATTGAAGACGGATCGATAGCCTGGTGATGAGCACTGTTTACATGACCCGTATCCGAACCGGCAACTTTATTTAAGAAAGAATTGCTCTCGACGTTTATGACATGCTCTTTGTCTATCTGTTCCTTTTTATGCCTTTCGTTGCCATTGTCGAGATCTTGTATAAGCTTACCACCTTCCAGCACATTGATCAGTTGCATACCTCTGCATATTCCCAGTACCGGTAATTTATTTAGTTGGGCGTAATGATAGATCTTTGATTCAAACACATCACGTTCCAGTTGAAATAGCTCAGGACGGTTACGATACGTATTAGCTCCCTGGTATAAAGAAGGGTGAACATCCACACCACCGGTAAGTAAAAATCCATCACATTGATAAATATCAGAAGTATTATTTTTTTCAAAGGAAAGTTCAACCAGCTCAAACTCATCTTTTAAATCTTCATGAGTGAACCAGTTCCAGTAATTCTTAAATAAAATTTCTGTATAACTGATACCTATTCTTTTTTTCATACCTACAATGCTTTCTGATAAAGATTTTTGAAATCTTCTCTTGATACCGGTTTGGGATTATTCGGATGAGCAAAGTCTGCAATGGCAAGATCAGCTAATGTTTCAATATGTTCTTCTTTAACTGCAATATCTTTTAACCGATGCGGAATATTAATTCGTGCGTTCAAATCAAATAAATATTTCACCACAGCTTCGCCCGTTTCTTCTTTCAGTTCCAGAGTTCTTGCAATGCGTCTGAATTTGTTTTCAAAACCGGTAATATTAAATTCCATACCATAAGGTATATTTACTGCATTGGCCAACCCGTGGTGGGTGTCCAGCAATGATGATAAGGGATGTGCCAGTGAATGCACAACACCCAACCCTTTTTGAAAAGCAATGGCGCCCATCATCGAAGCGATCAGCATTTTGCTCCTGCTTTCAATGTCCGGATCCAACGTTGCTTTTACCAATGCATCTTTTATCAGGTATATTCCTTCCAAAGCAATGCCTTCACAAATAGGATGGGGAGTTTTTGCAATAAACGCTTCCATATTATGCGTTAGTGCATCCATCCCCGTAGCAGCAGTAATAGGTGGAGGTAATTCCATTGTTAAGAACGGATCTGCAAAAACAATTTTTGCAATCAACTTTGGAGAAAACAGAATTTTTTTCTGATGTGTTATATCATCAGATATGATCGCACTTCTGCCTACCTCACTACCCGTACCTGCCGTTGTGGGAATAGTTATAAAATGCGGAACATCGTTAGTAACATAGACATCTCCTCCCACCAGGTCATCATATTTAAACAGATCATCCCTGTGATTAACTCTTAATACAATAGCACGGGCTACATCCAGTGCTGCACCGCCACCGATACCTATGACACAGTCCCTGGTTGTACCATCCCAGACTTCGGTTCCTTTATACACATCTGACTTTACAGGGTTTTTATGAATATCATAAAACACCTCAGGTGAAATAGTATGATTTTGCAGGTCGTTAATTATCTTTTTAAAAAAAGAAAGCTGAGCTACATTCGGATCTGTTACCACCAAGGGGCGTTTAAAACCATTTTGGTTTAAATAAGCAGGCAATTCGTTTGCAGCACCTGCGCCAAAGCGAATCGTTGTCGGAAAATTATATTGATAAACTTTATCGAATGTCATAAGCGAATAGACTTAAGTTTTTTTCAAGCGTTGCTACTCTCAAACCTCTCTTTTAGAAGATGGGAGCATCAAATTATTTCAAAATAACGTTTCAATTCCCAATCCGTGACAGTTTTTGATTCAGTATCGGGAACATCTTTCTCAAATTGCCGCCACTCCCATTCTCTTGTCAATGTAAAATGTTCAACAAATTTTTTTCCAAATAATTCTTTTGCTACTGACGATCCTTTCATTTTAGCGGTCGCTTCCTGCAGATCCCGTGGCAATACTCCATTTTTCGTATATCTATACCCGTTACCTGTTGTCGGGGGTTGTTTTAGTTCCAGTTTATTTTTAATCCCATATAATCCCGAGGCAAGACAAGCAGCCATAGCTAGATAAGGATTGGTATCCGAGCCAACCACCCTTGTCTCAAGCCGGGCAGATTTTTTACTACCGGTCAATACCCTTAACGCAACCGTCCTGTTATCAATTCCCCATGTCAATGTTGTTGGCGCCCATGCCCCTTCTACCAATCGCTTAAAACTATTGATAGTGGGTGCATACATAGGAAGGATTTGCGGAAGACAATATAATTGTCCTGCCAAATAGTTTTTCATCAACGCACTCATTTTGTTTTCATCGCCCTTATCATAAAAAAGATTTTTCTCATTTTTTATATCCCACAGGCTTTGATGCACATGACCGCTGCAGCCAGGCAAATGTTCATTCCATTTAGCCATGAATGTGGCAATGATATTATGTTTATACGCAATCTCTTTTACAGCAGTCTTAAAGAGTGTGGCCCTGTCTGCAGCTTCTGAAATTTTTGTATACAAAATAGCTGCTTCATATACGCCGGGGCCTGTTTCCGTATGCAACCCTTCAACAGGAACATCAAATTTTGCGAGCAGCTCAAACAGATCATTCATAAAATCATTTCTGAATGTGCTGCGCAAAATCGAATAACCAAACATACCGGGAGAAAGAGCTGTCATATTCCGAAATCCTTTTTGCTGGAGACTAAATGGCGTCTCTGAAAAGTTAAACCACTCAAATTCCTGTGAGAAGTAAGGGATATATCCCGACTCCATGCATTCGGTTTCTATTTTATAAAGTAATTGCCTTGGACATACAGAAAGCGGTTCATTATTTTCTGTAATAAAGTCGGCCAGGAAAAACGGGAGATCATTTTCCCATGGAATTTTCCTGAATGTATTGATATCGATCTTTGCAGGTGCATCGGGGTAACCGGTATGCCACCCGGTAAATTTTACATTATCATAGGCCGCATCATTCATGTCCCATCCAAACACCACATCACAAAATCCCAGTCGCCCGTCCAGCACCGAAAAGAATTTTTCGGTTGAAATATATTTTCCTCTCAACACCCCGTCAATATCGGTGATGGCAAGCTTAACTTTCCCGGAAGGGTGCTTTTTTATATATTCAAGTATTTGCTTTTTGTTCATTGGTGAATGAAAATATTTTAAATAAAATAAAAGCAATGATCAGTATTAGGAAATAAGTAATAGCCATTGCAGAATTATAAATACACATCGCAACCAGCGAAACGCCTGCGATGACCAGGGTAATTAAAGGAAATACCGGGTACACCGGTGTTTTAAAAGGCCGATGCAGGTCGGGTTGTTTACTACGCAGCATAAATAAAGAGATCACGGATATTATATATAAAGTCAATGCGCCAAAAACAGAAATGGTAATAATAGCTGCTGTTTCACCGGTAAGTAATGCCACCATCCCTATCAGCATATTTACCAATAAAGCAACGGCAGGTGTTTTAAATTTTTTGGAAACCACTCCCAGAAAAGAAGGTAAATGTTTTGTTCTTCCCATTTCAAAAGTCGATCGTCCTGCAGCGAGTATGAGTCCGTGAAATGATGCAATTAAACCACACAGCCCAACCAGGATAAAAATATTCAGCAATAATTTATTTGATCCTTTACTGGCAGTCAACGCCAATGTCAATGGTGAATCTGAAGTTTCCCCGCTGACACCATTTTTGTACACAATGGCTTCCCAACCTGCTATACCAACAGATAGAATAAATACCAGCACACAAAGTATAATTAGTGTCGACATTGCCAAAGCAAATCCTTTGCTAATATCTTTTTGCGGATTTAAAGATTCTTCCGCAACGTTAGCAACTCCCTCTATGCCCAAAAAAAACCAGATAGCAAATGGTATGGCAGCAAAAGCGCCCTGCCATCCTGATGGAAGTGCTTTGATGGAAAGATTTTTTGAATGGAATGAGGGAAAACTAAGCACATAAAATAACACGAGACCGATGATAGCTATTATCGTAACAATGGTGGCAAAAGAAGCAGCTTCTTTTACTCCGTATATATTAATGGCAGTAAACAAAACATATGAAATCATTGCAATAGTTAGCACCGGGATCTGCGGAAAAAGAGAATTAAAATAAGCGCCAATAGCAAAGGCAATAGCAGGAGGTGCAAAAATAAATTCTATAGATTGAGCAATGCCTGCAATAAACCCTGCATCTTTCCCTAATGCCCTTTGTGCATAATCGAAGGCGCCTCCCGCTTTTGGAATAGCGCAGGCCAGCTCAGCGTAACTAAACGAGAATGTAACATACATCAGCATGATGATTCCTGTCGCAACTGCCATTCCGAGCGTACCGCCTTTTTCCAAACCCAGGTTCCATCCGAAATACATTCCCGAAATTACATAGCCAACGCCAAGACCCCACAACATAAATGGGGTTAATGTTTTTTTCAATCCTTCATTTTGACTCATACCGTAATGTGATATTTAAATGTAGGATTAATTTTCAAGCCATTGGCATCGTCACCAATAAAGAGATTTGGAATTAACGTCAGAACAACGTGAGAAAGCTTAAAACTATACGAATTCAAATTTGTCTCCATCAAATAATCCTTTATCACTAAGCTTTAAGTGAGGGATCACCAGTAAAGCCATAAAAGAAAGTGTCATAAAAGGAGCGGATAATGTTGAGCCCAATTCTTTTTTTACCATTTTATCAATGGCTGTATATGC
>Ga0105249_10002218_pt1 | contig 16831 bp, 19 predicted proteins | sample KBSS44metaG_FD_81522 | JGI IMG/M metagenome (GOLD analysis project Ga0105249, IMG submission 81522) | Switchgrass rhizosphere microbial communities from Kellogg Biological Station, Michigan, USA - KBS S4-4 metaG | ecosystem: Host-associated > Plants > Roots > Rhizosphere > Soil | place...
CAGTCGGATGCGCGATGAGCTTGTGCGCACTGCTGCACGGGGCCGGTATCGCGGGTGCGGACCCCGCAGGGCCGAACTACCCGCCGAACAGTCCGCGGTATCCGAACCCGCCAACCATGACAACGACAGCGAGGCCGGCGAAAAGCAGGGCGAACCCATTCACGACAACGGGCTGCCATGGCCGCTGAACAATCTCGATCTGCCGCCGGCTCCGTTCGACGTTCCGCCTCCCCCGCCCCTAGACATTCCGCCGCCCGTGCAGCTGACGGTTCCCGTCGGGGTTTCGCTCGGTCTGCCGGCGATCCCGCTGGGACTCCCGCTGCCACCTCCGCCGCAACTGCCACCACCGCCCGAGGTGCCGTTGCCCCCGCCGCCGTTCTGACGGTCAATACCGCATATCGCTTGCCGCCTCGAGACTCCGATGGCGGAAACGCTGTGAATGGGAACCAGGCGCCCGCCTCCCCCTCGCGGGGCCCGGTCCCACATATCGAGTCTGACTCACAGCAGGCTTCAAGGAATCAGGTGTTTCCCTACTTCACATAGATCAATTGCCCCGGCGTGGGAAACGAACTGCCCGGCGGAGCCGGGCCGATGTCACACCAGCCCCACCAACACCAGTCGTCTGCCTGTGCCGCGCGTGCGCCACCCGCGTTTCTTGACACCCTTAAGGCGTCAAGTCAAGAAGGCCGGACATCACCATCAACTCCTCCTAGCCGCACCCCTACCTGAAGTCCGTGACCACCTCGGCGACGCGATGCAACTGGTCGATGTCGGAGCTTGTCGGGATGAGGTGAATCTCATCGGTGCCGATGTCGGCAAACCTGTGCAACACCGCCAGCAGATCGTCTTCGTTGCCTGACCATCCGGTGGACGGCGCCAACGCGTCCACGACCTGCGCCGGAATCCAGTTCATGTAGCGCAGCAGATGCCGGTGTACCTGCGCCCTGGCTTCCTGGGCGTCGTCACCGATGGCGAACCAGAACGACGTCGCCAAATGGGGCTTGGGCTTACCGGCCTGCGCCCACGCCTGGCGCGCGACGTCGAACAGTTCATTCTGCTTGTCGACGTCGAGGTCCAACGTGGTGCCCGCAAGTCCGTCGGCCCAAACCGCGGCGCCACGAACGGTTTTCGGGCCCATCGTGCCGACAAGCAGCTCTGGTCCGCCTGCCTGCACCGGCGGGGGTCCCACCGGGACAACGGTATCGGTGATCTTCTCGCCGGCCCATACGCGCCTCATCACCGCGACGCTGTCGGCCATCCCACGCATCGTCTGCGTTGCAGGGTCGGCGCCGACGGCGTGATAGTCCTCGTGCCGACCGCCGACTCCGATGCCGACCGTGAGCCGGCCGCCGCTGAGCATGTCGCCGGTCGACAGCTGCTTGGCCAACATGATCGGGTCGTGCAGTTGCGGCACGACGACCGTCGTCACCAACCGCACCCGGTCGGTCCAGGCGGCAAGCGCACCCAGCAGGGTCAGGCATTCGGGATTGTCGAAGGCGATGCGCTCGCCCCAGCACAGTGACGAGAACGGGCCGTCGTCGATGACATTGGCCCACGCCCGCAGCGTCGCCGCGTCCAAATTCGGCTCCATCACCGGCATGGTCATCCCGATCCGCACGTCGGCGATTCTGACATGGCTGGCAGCATGAGGTCATGACGATCACCACCACTTCCATCGCGCACGTGCGGCTCACGGTCACAGACATCGAGCGGTCGCGGCAGTTCTACGAGAGCGTGTTCGGCTGGCCGGTGCTGATCGAGGCGCCCGAGAGCGCCGATGCGGCCATCCAAGAGGCGCTGAGCTTTCTGTTCGGCGGCGTGATCTATGACCTCGGCGGCACGCTGGTCGGGCTGCGGCCGGTGGCGTCCGACACGTTCCACGAGGATCGCTGCGGATTGGACCACTTGGCCTTCCGGCTCGGCAGTAAGGCCGAATTGGACGACGCCGCAGCGCATCTCGATGAGCTCGGGGTCGACCACGAGCCGATCAAAGACATCGGCCCGTCCTACATTCTGGAGTTCCGCGACCCCGACAACATCGCGTTGGAGCTCACCGCCCCGAAGTAGTTGGCGAATCCTTCTTGGCCTTGATCGGATCGGCGGACGGCGGCGCAAAGATATTGCCGCGCACACCGCCTCGGAAAGTCCGCACCGCCACCAGAAACCAGGTACTCAGGAGCCCGACGTAGGCGACGGCGGCCGCGACGCGAAACGCCGGTAGGCCGGTATGGACGGCCAGCTGTGTGGTGCCGGTGACGAAGGTGCCCACGGGAAAGGTCAGGCTCCACCAGGTCAGCGCGAACGGCATCCCGCGCCGCAGGGTGCGGATGGTCAATGCAGTCGCCAGGGCGATCCACAACACCGCAAAGCCCCACACCGGAACGCCGTAGAGGATCGCGAATACGCTCATGCCGTCGGCAAGCCGCGGTTCCACGGCCAGCGCGGCGTTTGTCCCGAGAAGCCCTGCGGCCGTGATGGATTGGCCTAGTGGACCGAGCACTATCCACAGCGTGGGCACACGCGCGGTGCCCGAGGTGCCGAAGTGCGCGAGGCGGCTCCACACCATCGTGATGATGATGAGCGATGCGACCAGTGACAGGCCGAACATCGCGTAGCAGCCGTAGAGCATTGTTTGCCTGCCGGTGCCCGGCGCCATTTGTGGGATCAGCAGCGCACCCGTCGCGGCGGACACCATCGGCGGCACCACGGGCATCAACCAACCGCCGAATGCGGCGTCGGGTTCGACGCGGTACTGCGTGAACATCAGGTACGGGATGCTGATTGCGGTGAACAACCCGCCGAGCGTGCCCGCGGTCCACAGCACCCAGTCGAGATCGATGGCGGCCCGCTCGCCGATCAGATCCCTGCCGACGAGCGTCGCCCCGGCACCGACGGTGAGCAAGGCCATGGGCGCCGCGCCGTAGAAATGGCCCATCTGCGGGTTGTAGGCGTGACTGCGGGCCACGGTCGGGTGCCGTACCCAATGCGCAACCACTGCGACGATGAGCATCACCAGCCATACCGTGGTCGCCACCCACACGGCCTCGGCGAATGCACGCAGACCGGGGACACGCAGTGGCAGGGTCGCACCCGCCGTGGCCACGATGCCGGTGCCCATGACCGAGGCGAACCAGTTCGGGCCCAGAAAACCCAGCCGTTGCCGCCGGTCGGTCGTTGTCATCCGGACATCATCGCGCCTATGGAGGTTTTCCCCCGGCAGGTTCTCGGGAAAACGCTGTGTCGCTCCTCGGCTGGTGTCCATAGGTTGAAGGCATGGTCGCAGTCACCGACACGAACCCCGACACCACCCCGGCACCCGCTGCCGCCGACGCGCCGGCCTCCGCCGCGCCACGCAACATCGGCGTGGTACCGACCGCGTCGCTGCTGACCGGCGCCGCGATCGCCACTGTGTGGTTCTGGATTCCGTTGACAATCTTGATCATTGGCGTCTCGTCGATCCCGAGCGGGATCGGCTTCGCCTTGTCCGCCGTGGTGTTCATCTACCTGATGCGTGGCGTCGAACACGTCGAACGGCTCCGCAGCGAGGCGGTCTTCGGCCTCGGGATAGGCGTTCCGCCGCGGCGAATATCACCCTATGCCGGCTTCCAGCGCTGGCTGCATCAACTGTGGCTGGACATCAGCAGCGCACGGTTCTGGAAAGCCACCGCCCATCACTACCTGCGCATGCTCTACGACATGCTGGCCGCGGGTACGGCGCTTGCGCTGCTGGCCTACGCATTTCTCGGGCCCGCCGCCGCGATCGCAATCCAGCAGAGCGACGCGGACGCGGGGCTGTCGTTCATGTCGCCGCCGCTGGCCTTCCTGTCCGCCGTCGTTGCGGTGGTCGGGGCGGTGGTGATCCTGACCTTCGCGCCGGCCGTCGACGCGCTGATCGACCGGTGGCTGCTGTCGCCGTCGCCGACAGCGGCATTGCAGTACCAGGTCAGCGCGCTCGCCGATGCCCGTCAGGGCGCGGTGTCGTCGGCGCAGACCGAACGCCACCGCATCGAACGCGACCTGCACGACAGCGTGCAGCCGCGACTGGTGTCGTTGGCGATGACCATCGGGTTGGCGCAGACCAAACTCGACACCGACCTGCCCGCGGCCAAGCAGTTGATCGCCGAGGCGCATGACGACGCCAAGAGCGCCCTGGTCGAGTTGCGCAACGTGGTGCGCGGCATTGCACCAACGATCCTGTCCGACCGCGGGCTGGACGCCGCGTTGTCCGCGGTCGTGCAGCGGTCTGCGGTGCCGACGACGCTGAACGTGTATCTGCCGCGACGGCTGCCCGACGAGGTGGAGTCGGTCGCGTACTTCGTCGTCGCCGAGACCGTGACCAATATCGCCAAACACGCTCAGGCCACACAGGCGGTCGTCACCGTGCGACTCGATGAGGCGGCAAACCAGTTGCATGTCACGGTGTTCGATGACGGCCGCGGCGGAGCGTCGATCACGACCGACGAGAACGCCACCGGGCTGCGCGGGCTCGAAGAGCGGGTGCGGGCCGCGCATGGCACTTTCACGGTCTCCAGCCCCGCGACCGGACCGACGATCATCACCGCGGTGCTGCCATGCGCGTCGTGATCGCGGAGGATTCGGCGCTGCTGCGGGCGGGCATCGAGCGAATCCTCACCGACGCGGGCCACGACGTGGTTGCCGGTGTGCCCGATGCGACCAACCTGCTGCGGTTGGTCAACGAGAAGCGGCCCGACCTCGCGATCCTCGACGTGCGGATGCCGCCGACGTTCACCGACGAAGGCATCCGTGCCGCGGCACTGCTGCGCAGCCAGAATCCCGAGTCGCCGGTGCTGGTGCTGTCGCACTACGTCGAAGAGCGGTATGCCGCCGACCTGATCGCATCGGACACAAAGGGATTCGGCTATCTCTTGAAAGATCGGGTGGCGGATGTGCCCGCGTTCCTCGACGCCGTCGAGGTGGTCGGCGGCGGCGGCACGGTGCTCGACCCGGAGGTGGTGTCGCAGATTCTGGTGCGCTCGCATCGCCGCAGCGCTTTGGACGAGCTGACGCCGCGCGAGCGGGAGGTTCTGCAGCTGATGGCCGAGGGCAAGACCAACTCGGCCATCGCGGCGGCGCTGTTCATCTCGGTCGGCTCGGCGGAAAAGCACATCGCGTCGATCTTCACCAAGCTGGGCCTGGCTCCCGACGAAAGCGAGAACCGCCGCGTGCTGGCGGTCCTTCGCTACCTCGAATCCTGAAGCACTGAAAGGGTTTTGATCGTGACTACCATCGCTCCCCCACCACCGGCACCGGCAACCCCGCCGCCTCCGCTCTCCCCCGGCGGACGCACCGCGTTGCGGCTAACGCTCATCGTCGCCGCGGCGGTGCTGGTGGTGGGGACCCTCGCCTCGCTCGGCGCGGTGGCATGGGGCGTCGCCAGCTTTCGGGTGATCACCGACAGCAAGCCATTGCCCGCTGGGATGAAGTCGGTGGTCGTCGACACGGGCTCGGTGCCTATCGCGATTCGCATCACCACCGACCGTGAGGCACGTGAGCCGCGAGCCGATCTGCGGATGGTCAACTCCATTCGTGCGGGTGCAAACCCGTTGGTGGTCAACAGCGACCCCGCGGGTGCGCGGGTCACGATCAACGGTGAGCCGTCGGCGTTCCTGGACTTCGGCCGCGCGGGCGAGATCAACCTGGTGCTGCCGCCCGACCTCGGTCGCAAGCTGACGGTCACGGCTAAGCAGGACACCGGCGTGGTGCTGGCGCAGGCCGATCTCGACCAGCTGATCGCCCACACCGACACCGGCGCGGTGGTGCTCAGTGGGGCCGCGCGGCGCGTCGAGATTCACAACGTCGACGGTGAGGTGGTGACGCGCGATCCGATCCGGGTGACCGAATCGTTCAGCGCCGCCACCGAAAACGGTGACATCAAGGTCGATTTCGCTGACACTGCGCCGCGGACCGTCGACGTCTCCAGCCAGAACGGCGACGTCGTCGTGGCGCTGCCGGTGCGCGGGCCCTACGTCGTGAACGCCAACACCGACAACGGCTCGGCGTCGGTGCGGGTCCCGCAGACCGTAAACCGCGAGAATGCCGCGGCCGTCGTCACCGCCCGCTCGCAGAACGGTGACGTCGTCATCGACGATCTGCGGTAGCGGCCTCGGTCTCGGCGATCAGCGGCTGGCCGAACAGCGTGACAAGGCCGGGATCGGAGAAGACAACGATGCGAGCGATCCCGGTCGCGGTCACGTCGAGCACCGCGATCCCGAACGCACGCCGCACGCCATCGTCGTCGCGACGATAGGCCGCTACCGCGGGCTGACCGTTCGCACCGATCGGAACCATCCGCCAATCGCCCTGCACGCCAACCACTCCGGCGAGGTAGGGCAGGCACGTCGCCCGGCCCGAGAACCAGGTTCGCGAGCCGACCATCTCCAGCGCGGCGTCATGGCGCAGCGCGTCGGCGAGCAACGTGGTGTCGGCGTTCTCGAACGCGGACATGTACTTGTCGAGCAACTCGAGGGCCCGTGGTTCGGTCGGCTCGATGACCTCGTCAGCGTTCGGCGCGATGTCCTGGATCCGGGCGCGGGCCCGCTGCAACGCGCTCTTCACGGCGGTGACGGAGATGTCGAGCATTGTGGCGACATCCGCGGCAGGGAAGGCCAATACGTCGCGGAGCAGAAGCACCGCACGCTGCTGGGCGGGAAGGTGCTGCAGGCTCGCGATCAGCGCCAGCCGCAGACTCTCGCGCGACATCACGACGCCGGCCGGGTCGTCGACCCGAGAATCTGGAATGACCTGCAACCACGTCACATCCGGTGCCGGTACGGGATCAGTGTGCGGGTCGTCGGTGGGCTCGGCCACGCCCGATGGCAACATCCGCCTGCTGCTGTGCGCCAGCGCTGTCAAGCACGTGTTGGTAGCGATGCGGTACAACCAGGTTCGCACTGACGACCGGTTCTCGAAGTTCTGGTATCCGCGCCACGCCCGCAGATAGGTTTCCTGCACGACGTCCTCGGCGTCGTGTGCCGACCCGAGCATGCGGTAGCAGTGCGCGATCAGCTCGCGCCGGTACGGTTCGGTGTCGCGGACAAAGTCGCTCATGCGGCCGGGGGAAACTGGTAGATCTTTTCCGGCGTGATGCGCACGATCAGCCGTTCGGCGTCCGGCTCTGGCGGCGGCGGCGCACCACCCATGTATCGGTCATACATCTCGTAGAGCAGTCGCTTCTCCGGGTCTTCGATGATCTCCACCGTGCCACGGATCTCCAGGTAGCGCGGCTGTCGCTTGTCGGCGACCAGGAGGCTGATACGAGGGTCGCGCGCCATATTGCGCGTCTTCAGCCTGCCCTTGATGGTGCTGAACACCACCGTGTCACCGTCTCGTTTGACGAATACCACCGACGACTGCGGCCGCCCGTCGGCGTTCGACGTGGCGATCGCTGCGATGTGCGGTCCGTCCAGCACCTCGCACGCGAGCTGGTTGAGCGTTATGTCCATGCCGGTGTAGACCCACGGAAACGCGAAAAGGAATCGGTGGCCAGCTGTGCGGCCTAGACTCATCGCGACGCGGGGGGCGTGATTGCAATGGCAATTGACGAAGCAAAACTCAACGAATTCCTGGGCAAGGCCGTCGGAGATCTGGGCGCTGCCGTCAGCGCCACGCTGGTTTTGGTCGGCGATCGGCTGGGGCTTTATCGGGCGTTGGCTGCAGAGTCGCTGACGTCGGAGGAGCTGGCCGCGAAGACTTCTACCAGCGAGCGGTATGTCCGGGAGTGGCTGGGCAACCAAGGCGCCGCCGGATACGTCGAATTCGACCCGGACACCGGCAAGTGGTCGATGTCGCCGGAGCAGGCGGCTTGTCTGGCCGATCCGAGCGGTCCGGTCGACATGCCGGGTGCCTACAACATCGTCGAGGCCATGTTCCATGCGCTCGGTAGCACGGTTGATCACTTTCAGACCGGTGAAGGCATGGAATGGGGCGAGCACCATCCCTGCCTGTTCGTCGGGACCGAACGCTTCTTCCGCGCCGGCTACAACGCGAACCTGCTCGGGTCGTGGCTGCCTGCCCTCGACGGTGCAGTGGAGCGCCTGCAGGCCGGGGCCAGAGTCGCCGACGTCGGCTGCGGTCACGGAGCGAGCACGGTTCTGATGGCGCAGGCGTATCCGAACTCGACATTCATCGGTTACGACTACCACCCGGATTCGGTTCTGGTCGCGAACGAGAGGGCCAAGGCGGCGGGCGTCGAGAACGCGACGTTCGAGGTAGCGGATGCGGTGAGCTACAACGGCAAGGACCTCGATCTGATCGCGTTCTTCGACTGCCTGCACGACATGGGTGATCCTGTCGGCGCCGCGCGGCATGCACGTGACGCGCTGGTGAGCGACGGGATGGCGATGATCGTCGAACCGTTCGCCAACGATCGCGTGCAGGACAACCTCAATCCGGTCGGCCGGGTGATGTATGGGGCGTCGTCGCAAATCTGCGTGCCGGTGTCCTTGGCGCGCAACGGCCCGGCGCTCGGCGCTCAGGCGGGCGAGCAGCGACTGCGCGAAGTGGTTGTCGACGGCGGCGGCTTCACCGGGTTCCGGCGCGCGACCGAGACACCGTTCAATCTCGTGTTCGAAGCCCGGCCCTGAGCTACGTCAGCGACCGGATGATCTCGGCGACCGTGCCCGACCTGGCCTGCCGATAGCCTGTGCCCGCCCATATGTTGACGGCCTGCGGGTCGCCCGCCCGCACCGACGCCTGCCGCAGCGGGCTGGTCAGCCAGTGGATCTCTGGATAACCAAATGTCGCCTCGGCTTCATGTTCGTCGATGAAGCGATTGCGCAGCCCTCGCGCGTAGCGCCCCGAAAAGGCCCGCGTCACAACGGTTTCAGTGAATTGCGGGTCCTGCAGGGCGGCGCGGTGCACGGGGCTGCTCCCCGACTCGGCCGACAGCAGGAACGCCGTACCCAGTTGCGCCGCGACCGCGCCCGCCGTCAGCACCCTTTCGACGTCCTCGGCCGTCATCAGCCCACCCGCAGCCACCACCGGCACGTCGACGGCGGCCTTGACTTCGGCCAGCAGTTCGTCGAGGGGTTGGGTGGCAGGCTGCGCGGCCGGATCGAACGTGCCGCGGTGTCCGCCCGCCGACGGGCCCTGCACCGCCACTGCGTCAACGCCTCGCGAGATCGCAGTCCGCGCCTCGGCCAGAGTGGTCACGGTGCCGACGACCGTGATGCCCGCCTCCCGCAGCCGGCGGCATTCCTCTGCGCTGGGCACGCCGAAGGTGAACGAGGCGACCTCGGGTCGTTCGTCGAGCAGCGCCTCGATCTTGGCTGCCCAGTGGTCGTCGTCGAACCGCGGCTCACCCAGCTGGGCACCGTATCGCTCGGCCTCGGGCGCCAGCGCCTTGGCGTAGAGCTCGATGTCCTCGCGGGTGCCCGCACTCGGTTGTGGCACAAACAGATTCGCGCCGATCGGACCGGACGTGAGATTTCGCGCGGCGGCCAGCCGCTCGGCGAATGCCTCGGCCGTCAGGTAACCCGCGGCGACGAAGCCGAGCCCGCCGGCGTTAGTCCCCGCTGCGGCGAGTTCCGGCGTCGACGGTCCACCGGCCATCGGCGCAACGAGGATCGGCGCAGACAGATCGCGAAAGTCGAACGTCATCGATCCTTCGTACCACCCTGTGCGCGGCTGCTACCTGAGAGCCTTGCCGAACAGCAGACAGTCCTGCGGTTCGGTCGAGATGTTCGGCAACACCGCGTAGCGGACCATCCGGCCCTCGAACGCCAGCCCGCTGCGCTCGAGCACGGCCGCCGAGCCGGTGTTGTCGACGTGGCAATGCGCGGTCACCCGGTACACGTACGGGTCATGCTCGGCCTTGTCGATCAGCAGCTGCAGCACCTCGGACATGATGCCCTTGCGCCACCAGTGCCTGCCAAGGCAATAGCCGAGCTCGACGGTATGCGGGTGTGGCCGCCGCCAGCCGCACAATCCGACCGGGCCGGTGCCGTCGCGCAATTCGATGAGCCACGTCGTCTCGCCGCCGACGTTGAAGAACTCGGCGATCACCCGTCGCGTCTCGTCGACGTTCGGATGCGGGGTCCACGACAGATAGCGCGTCACTTCCGGATCGGATGCGATGCGCTCGAACAGCAGCTCGGCGTCGTCGATGGTGGGCGCGCGCAGCGTGACCCGCGGACCGGTCAGCACAGGAACGTCGGCGATGTCGGACACCGTCCTATCCTGGACGGATATGGCAATCACCTTCAACCACACCATCGTCGCCGCCAAGGACCGCGAGCAATCCGCGCGCTTCTTCACCGAGCTGTTCGGCCTGCCCGCCGCCAAGGAATTCGGCCCGTTCCTGGCGGTTGAACTCAACCACGGGGTCAGCCTCGACTACGCCCAGGTCGGCGCGGACGAGGAGATCCGGCCGCAGCACTATGCGTTCCTGGTGTCCGAGGACGAGTTCGACGCGATCTACGGACGCATCCGCGAGCGCGGCATGCAGCACTGGGCCGATCCGCGGGGTGCCAGACCCGGCGAGATCAACCACAATGACGGCGGCCGCGGCGTGTACTTCCAGGATCCCGGCGGGCACTACCTGGAGATCCTCACCCGGCCCTACGGATCAGGTGCCGGCTGACGCGCGACGCCAGCACCTCGACGCCGTCGCCGTCGAGACGGGTCAGCATGGCGGGCCGGTTGCCCAGCACGGACACCAACTCGGCGGCGGAACCGCGGACCAACGGGCCCTGACCGTGCGTCCAGTCTGCGTCGGTGGCAACCAGCCGTAGCCCACGACTGTTCCGGTAGGCGGGCACGAACGGATTCGGAACGCTCACTTGGGTGTTGAGCACCGCGACCAACCCGGCGGCGGGGATCGCCGGTTCGCGGCCTAGCGCGAAAAGCATGTCGAGTTCGTGGGTGATGTGATCACCGAGCAGTAGCTGGGGCGGGAAGTAGCGGCCCAGCCCCCGCGGCCGCTGGGTCAGCCTGTCGAAGTCGTCGAGCAGTTGCATCGGGGTTCGCACCGCTAGCGACCGCGCCATGGCAGCGTTCGCACGGTCGAACGACCAACTGTGGCAGCGCATTTCGGTCGTGACCGCCACGGCTCGGGCACTGTAACCGACGACGAGATGCGCGAGCACGTCATGATTTGACCAACCGTCGCACAGGCTCGGCCGTGCCCACTCCTCGACGCTGAACGTCGTGGCTGTCGCATGGAAGCGAGCGTCGTTGGCCCGCAGCCGATCACGCGCGGACACTGAGGTGCTCCTGAAGGAAAGCGGTCTGGTCGGCGAGCACCTGGGCCACGAGCGGCGGGTGGTAGATCGCGAAGTGGTCAGAGTCGTAATGCCGTGCGACGCCTTTGGGCGCGCGGCGGGCGACCGACGCGGCGAATGCGGGGTCCATCAGGTTCTCCCTGTCGCAGACGCAGACGAGCAAGGGCGCCTCGATGCGGCGGGCGTGCCGGAGCGCCGACGTCGTCACCATCGCGACGGCGTCGGCGGCGGCGATCCGGTTGTCGAACTGGCGACCCGGGGGAACCGTGGAATTCCAACCGGATTCGGCGCCGTCGACAGTGACCATCGCGAAGCCGCCCGGCGGACCGACGATCGGCACGTAGCGTCGGCCGCGTTTGGTAGCCATGCGCGCCAGGTCCTCTGTGATGGCAGGCATCAGCCGCATCGCCGCGCGCAGTCCCAGCTTTCGTGCCGCGCCCGGCCCATGCACGATCGGGCACTGCACCACGGCGACCGTGACGTCGTCGCGCGCTGCGGCGACCCTGACCACGTTCATGCCGCCGAGGCTTGTGCCCCACAGGCCGATTCGCCCGCCGTCGATCTCAGGCGTCGACTTCAGGCGGTCAAGCGCCGCTGCGACGTCGTGGAACTGTTCGCGTACCGAAATATGTTGGCGCGGTTGGCCGTCGGAGGCTCCGGTAGTGCGGTAGTCGAACGCCAGCGTCGCGATCCCGGTCGCGGCGAAGTGCTGTTCGTATTGCGCCAGCATCATGTCGTGCGTCGCGCCGAGGCCGTGCACCAGCACCACGGCGGGATGCGGGCCAGGCCCTGCCGGCAGTGTGAGCCACGCGGCGCATCGCACGCCAAGAGACGAGAAATCGACACGCTGAGTCGGGATGGTCGTCGGCATATGCGCCCTCCTATATAAGTACGATGTACGTGTTGGCTACACTGGCTTACGTACGGCGTACTTGTCAAGAAGAGGTGTCTATGCGAGCACGGTTCACGACCGACGAAATCGCCGCGGCGGCGCTGGGCATCGTCGACGCGGAGGGGCTCAGTGCGCTCAGCATGCGGTCGTTGGCCGCCGCGCTGGGCACCGGCCCGATGACCGTCTACAACTACGTCGCCGACAAGGAAGGCCTCGAGGAGCTCGTGGTCGCCGCGGTCGTCGCGCAGGTGCGGCTGCCCGACCCGACCAAGGATTGGCAGCACGATGCGTTTGCGATCGCCGACGCGATGTGGCGGGGTATCCGTGCGCATCCGGCCGCGATTCCGCTTGTGCTGACTCGCCGTACGTTGTCGGCGACGGGTTTCGCCGCGGCCGATGCGCTGATCGCTGCGCTGGCGCGGGCAGGCTTAGGGGACCGCGATCGGCTGGCGGCGTTTCACGCTGTGCTCGGATTCGTCGTGGGCGCCGCGCAGGCCGAGCTGGCGGGCCCACTCACCCGCGGTCGAGATGCCGCCGATGCGGCCGCGCGGATCGGGTCGGTAGCCGGCGGGACGTATCCGCATATCGAGGCGTTGTCGAAGGTCGCAATGAAGATGTCGGTGGACGAGGACTTCGACCGCGGGCTGCGCATGCTGCTCGACGGCATCGCTACCCGACGGAGTGACCCCGCTGCTCCTCCTGGCCGCGGTAGTCGTCGGCCATCTTCGCGACGTGTTTAGGCAGCGCACCGGACGCGACGTCAGCGAGGCTGGTCTTCTCGAGCACTGACCGCATGCTGGCCCGCAGCGCGCGCCATACGTCGGTCAGCGCCGCCGTCGGTCCCGAGTACGGCAGATCACCGAGCCCGATATCGCGCACGCTGGCCAGCGGGCCGTCGATGCAGCGCAGCACATCGGCGATGCTGATGTCCTTGGCGGGACGGGCCAGCTCATAGCCGCCGTCGCGGCCACGATGGCTGCGCACCAGCCGGTCGTTGCGCAGGTCGGACAGGATGTCGACGAGAAACTGCGGCGGAATGCCCTGGGACTTGGCCAGGTCGTCGGTCTTGGCCAGGACGCCCTTGTCGATGGTGGCCAGTTGCACCATGGCCCGGACGGCATACTCCGCCTTGGCCGACATCCGCATGTTGGTCAGGTTAGTCCGGAATGTCGTGAGCGCTGGGAACCACGACGGCGAACAGGTCCGCCATCGCGGCGAGGCTGGCGGCCTGCATGGCCTCCGCCGACACCGTCGCGTCACCCAATCCCGGCAGGGCGCGGGTGGCGGTCGCCGATGCGACGACCGTCGGCGCATAGCCGAGATTGAACGCCCCGCGGGCTGTCGAGTTCACGCACATGTGCGTCATGAAGCCCGCCAGCACAAGGTTCGTGGCATTCGACGTCTTCAGCACCTCATCGAGGTCCGTCTGCACGAACGAGTTCGGATAGTTCTTCACCACCACGGGCTCGCCGTTGTGCGGGGCCACCCGCGAGACGATCGCGCCGCTCTCCCCCTCGATGTCGTACAGCGAGCCCGGGCCGTCGTCGTGCTGGATATGGATGATCGGGATGCCGGCCGACCGCGCCCTGTCGAGCAGCGCCGCGGCCTCGTCGAGCGCCGCTTGCACACCCTCGAGTTCCATGATTCCGCGCGTGTAGGTGTTCTGACAGTCGATCAGGATCAAGGTCGATTCGGCCAAACTCGCCGGCTGTTGGGGCAGATCGGCGAGGACGCGCAGAGTCGGGTTGCTCACGCGCAGAGCGTACTGTGCGGCCTCATTTGGTGACGGCCAGCACCGCGTCGGCGAATTCGGGCCGACACACGATGAGGTCGGGCAGTCGCGGGTCGGGCTGGTTGTAGACCAACGGCGAGCCGTCGATGCGCGACGTGTGCAGACCCGCGGCGCGGGCCACCGCAACGGGTGCCGCGGAGTCCCACTCGTACTGGCCCCCGGCATGAACATAGATGTCGGAGATGCCCTGCACGACGGACGCGACCTTGGCGCCCGCCGAACCCATTTCGACAAGCGTGCCGTCCAATGCGTCACGCACCGCGAGCGCAACCGCAGGCGGCCTGGTGCGCGACACGACAATTCGCGGCTGGTCCGCCGTCGCCGGCGGCGGGGTGACCGTCGGCGTCGCGAGCGTAATGCGTTGCGCCGGAAGGGCAACTGCACCGGCCACGAGTTCGCCTGCTTGCCACAACGCGACATGCACCGCCCAGTCGTCGCGGCCCAGTTCGGAGAACTCCCTGGTGCCGTCGAGCGGGTCGACGATCCACACTCGTTGCGCGCTCAGGCGCACCGGGTTATCCGCACCCTCCTCAGACAGCACCGCATCGCCGGGCCGCTCGGCGGCCAGCGCTTCCATCAGGAAGTCGTGGGATCGCTTGTCCCCCGCAGCTTTCCGCTCGGCCTCAGTGGCATCGGCCAACTCGGTCCGCACGTCGAGCAGCAGCCGGCCCGCCTCGCTCGCCAACCGTGCCGCGAGCTCGTGGTCGGTCACGGCTTGCTTTCCAGTAGGTCGATGACCATGCTCGCCAGTTCATCAGGCGTGTGATCGGGGGTCAACCGCAGATCCGGATTCTTCGGTCGCTGGTACGGGCTGTCGATGCCGGTGAAGTGGGTGATCTCACCGGCTCTGGCCTTGGCGTACAACCCCTTCGGATCACGGCGCTCGCAATCCTCCAGTGGAGTGTCGCAGAACACCTCGAAGAAGTCCGTTCCCGCTTCGGTGTGCACGCGGCGGGCCAGTTCGCGGTGTTCGGCCAGCGGGCTGATCGCGGGGACGAGCACTACCTGGCCGGAGTCGGCCAGCAGCGTCGCGACGTGGGCCAGTCGCCGCAGGTTCTCGGCGCGGTCGGCCATCGAGAAGCCGAGGTCGGCGTTGAGGCCGTGCCGCAGGTTGTCCCCGTCGAGGACGTAAGCGGGAACGCCCCTTTCGAGCAGCTTCTGCTCGACGAGCATCGCCACCGACGACTTCCCCGAACCCGACAGACCGGTGAACCATACGGTGCGGCCCCTCGACAGCCGGTCCTTGGTGCTGACCAGCGATTCGTGGCGCACCGTGTTGGGGCTGGCCGTACGCGCGGTGACATACGGCAGGATCATGCCCGCGGCCACGGTGCCGTTGGTGTTCGGATCGATCAGGATGAACGAACCCGTTGCCGCATTGCGGCTGTACTCGTCGAGCAACAACGGCACCTGCGTGCGAAGCGAGATGCGGCCCAGCTCATTGAGTTTCAGTGCGGTTGCGGTCTTGTCGCGGTGCAGTGTGTTGACGTCGAGCCGATAATCGAGCGCGGCGACCTTCACGCGTGTGCTTCGGGTGGTGTGCTTGATGATGTAGTCGCGACCGGGCTCCAGCGAGGTGTCGTCGGCCATCCAGCACACCGTCGCGTCGAACTCCTGCGCGACCCGTGGCTGATTGTTCGGCCGTGCGATCAGGTCGCCCCTGGAGATGTCGATGTCGTCGGCAAGGCTGATCGACACTGCCATCGGCGGGAAGGCTTCCTGCACAGGGCCATTCGGTCCCTCGATCTCCGTGATGCGGCTGGTCTTGCCGGTGGGCAGCACGACGACCTCGTCGCCGGGACGCATCACGCCACTGGCGACGGTGCCCGCATAGCTGCGATGGTCGAGATGATCGCGGGTCTGCGGCCGGATCACGTACTGCACTGGGAATCGAACGTCGACGAGGTTGCGGTCGCCCGCGATGTACACCTCTTCGAGATGCGACAGCAGCGCGGGCCCGTCGTACCAGGGTGTGTTTTCCGACTTGGTCACCACGTTGTCACCCTGCAGTGCCGACAACGGAATGGTCGTCACGTCATGGAAATCCAATCGGGCCGCGAATTCGTGGAAGTCGTCGCGGATCTTCTCGAACTGCTCACGGTCCCAACCGATCAGGTCCATCTTGTTGACAGCCAGCACGATGTGCCGGATACCGAGCAGCGAGGCAAGGAACGCATGCCTGCGCGACTGCTCGAGCAGTCCGTGCCGGGCGTCGACCAGCACGATCGCCAGTTGCGCGGTCGACGTCCCGGTGACCATGTTGCGCGTGTACTGGATGTGCCCGGGAGTGTCGGCGATGATGAATTTCCTCTTGGCCGTTGCGAAGTACCGGTATGCCACGTCGATCGTGATGCCTTGTTCGCGCTCGGCGCGCAGGCCGTCGGTGACCAGAGCCAGGTCGGTGTAGTCGTGTCCGCGTTCCTTGGAGGTGCGCTCGACGGCGGCGAGTTGGTCCTCCATCACAGCCTTGGAGTCGAACAGCAGCCGGCCGATGAGCGTGGACTTGCCGTCGTCCACCGAGCCGGCGGTCGCGATGCGAAGAAGTGTTGCCATGTCAGAAATAGCCCTCTCGCTTGCGATCTTCCATGCCGGCTTCGGAGATCCGGTCGTCGGCTCGGGTAGCGCCGCGCTCGGTGAGCCGTGAGACGGCCGTCTCGGCGATCACCTCGGACACCGTGCCCGCCAACGACTCGACGCAACCTGTGCAGGTGACGTCGCCGACGGTGCGGAACCGGACGGTCTTGGTGACGACCTCCTCTTCCTTGCGGGGCTGCATGTATTTGTGCACGGCCAGCAGCATGCCGTCGCGCTCGAACACCTTGCGCTCGTGGGCGTAATAGATCGACGGCAGTTTGATCTTCTCGGCACCGATGTAGGACCAGATGTCGAACTCGGTCCAGTTGGACA
>Ga0105249_10002223_pt1 | contig 16811 bp, 10 predicted proteins | sample KBSS44metaG_FD_81522 | JGI IMG/M metagenome (GOLD analysis project Ga0105249, IMG submission 81522) | Switchgrass rhizosphere microbial communities from Kellogg Biological Station, Michigan, USA - KBS S4-4 metaG | ecosystem: Host-associated > Plants > Roots > Rhizosphere > Soil | place...
GCCGCGTGGCCAGCGACAGATCGGCGAGCACTGCGGGGATGTCGTCGGCGGCGGCGTTGCGGCTCAGCCGCGGCATCACGACCGTCAGCACCGTCACGCCGATCATGCCGAACGGCAGCATCAACACCAGCCAGGTGTAGTTGTAGATCGCCGGGCCCGAAGCCGCTGCGCCACTGGCGATTCGGTTGCCGACGATCAAACCGATCTGGCTGATCACCACATACAGCACCATGGCGGAGGCCATCGTGCCGAACTTCTTCAGCCGGTCGTCGATGCCCCATAGCGGACGCAGGCTGATCCGTTCCCGACGAATGGCGACGAGCAGCACCGCGACCTGAGTGACCGTGCCAAGCGTCATGCCGATACCGAGCACCAGCAGCTTGGGATTGCCCATCCGAACGGGATCGACCGAAAGCTCGCCAGGTACAAGCACATACAGTGCCAAGGTGGCGATGGCCACCAGGTTGTTGCACACGGGAGCCCACGCGGGGGGCCCGAACACGTTGCGGGTGTTGAGGATCGCCATGAACACCGAGGACAGGCCGTAGAAGAACACCTGGGGCAGAAGCAGATAGGCGAATGCGGTCGTGAGTTCGCGATTGACCGCGGGATCGCTGCCCAGCATCAGCCCGACGAGCAGTGGGGCGGACGCAACCGAGACCGCCGTCGTGATCAACAGCAGCGTGGTCGCGAGCGTGACGAGTCGGCGCACGAACCCCTCGCCGCCGTCGGGATCGTCGCGTTCGGCGCGAGCCAACACCGGCACGAAGATCGCGGTGAACGTCGCCTCGAGCACCAGGGCCGCGATGAGGTTGGGCAGTTGGTAGGCCACCGAGAAGGCGCTCGACAGCGCCGCACCCAGAATCGTGGCCAGCAGCACGATGCGGGCGAAGCCGGTGAGCCGACTGACCAGCGTCGCGAACGCCATGCCCCACGACCGGGCCACCACCGCCGCGTCGGACAGCTCAGGACGGCCGGCCCGCCGCCGCGGTGCGGGCCCGCGCGGCAGCCGCGGGGGGGGCGTGCGACGAGGGGGCGGGCCGGCCTGCTGCGGGACGCGGGGAGGGTAGTACCGCGGCGGGGTCCTGTGGAACGGCGGTGGCTGCGGCGGGCGCGGGCCGCCAACGGTGCTCACTGTTCACCGCCTGCGGGGCCGGCGATGCCTTCCCGGTCGGGGCTCATGGCGCGCGGCGGCTCGTCGACGTCCCTGCCGTAGGCGATCGCGACGTCGATGGGATCCGGCCGGTCGAGGTCGGCGCGGTCGGGCTGGCCGCGGAACCGGTGCCACAGCCGCCGGCCGACCAGCAGCGCCAGCACCACGCCGCCGGTCAGCGTGATGAAGAACAGCAGCTTGCCGTACGCGTTGGAGTGCACCGAAAGCCGCACCGGCTCTCCCAGCGACAGTCCGTCGGCGGTGCGCAGTGCGACATCGACAGCGACACGCTGCGTGAAGTGCACCTCGATCGGCACCTTCAGCGGCAGGTAGCCCGGTGGCAGTTGGATCTCGCCCATATCGGTCACCGACATGCCGGGCGGCGCGTCGATCTGCAGCCGGACCCGGATCGGCACCGGGAGGTCGTTGCGCAACGCCAACGGCAGCGGGCTGCGCTCGGTGGCCAGGGTGTAGGAACCGCCCGGGTTGACGATGGTGACGGCGCCGAACAGATCGTCGACAGTGCGGCCGACGGTGGTCAGCCGCTGCTGTGCGAGACCGTTGCGGGCATCCGGCGGTACGGATTGGCTCAGCGCGCGCAGCATGTCCTCGCGCAGCGGCGCGGTGTACTGGGTCCCGGTCAGCCCGGTGCGTTCGTCGGTGGTCAGTGCAGCCGTCAAACCCCACAGCCGCCCGGTCGCCGCGGCGATACCCGAGACGACCCCGTCGTCGAACCGGCCGCGCGGGTTGCCCAGCGCGGCGCCCGGCAGCGGGGCGAGGTCCTGCGGGGGCAGCGCGTTGGTCTCGGCGATCACGGCGGCCAACGGCCGCGGAACGGCCAGCCCGGCGTGAATGGTGGAGGCCACCGAGGTGAGTATCGCCTGGGCATCCTCCGGTTGCAGGCTCCACGCCAGCGGCGGTGACAGGATCTGGCTGCGCGGTTCGGTGTCGGGATGCAGGCCTCGCCACAGCAGCGAGCCGAGCGCGTCTTGGCGCCTGGCGACCTGGGAGTCGTGTTTGACCGGGATGTCGAGCGACGGATCCAGGTACGACGGTGATGCAGGGTCGATTCCCGCCCCTGCCAGCGCGGCACCGACGGTCGGGTCGAACGGCGCTGCCGTCACTTGCGGCGTGTACCGCAGCGGCCGGACGTCGGCGGTCGCCAGCTCGCCGGTGGCGGAGTCCTCGGCCGCGCTGTTCGCGGCGCCGATCGCGACGGTCGGGCCCTGCGCTGACAGCAGCTCGACGGCGGGCCCGGTCAGCGGGCCGTCACCGATGAGGGTGGCCCCTCGGATTGATGCGATGCCCAGGATCTGGTCGACGATGTCGCCTGCGCTCTTGGTGGCGATCGCGCTCAAGCCCGGGTCGCCGACGCGCTGCAGCGCGTCGAGGTCGGCCTGCGCGTACGTCGTCGGCGCTACACACATCCGCTGCGCCACGGCCTTGAGCCGATTGAGCCAACCAACCGCCGCGTCCTGTCCGGCGCCGGGATGGGTGGGGGTGCCCGGCCCGGCGTCGGGGGCGTCGTTGACGACGTAGCCGCCTGTCATTGCGTTCACGGTGACCAGCAGGTCGGGGTCGACGGCCAGGCACATTGCATTACGCATCTCGCCGCCGGGATCGACCTGCGGGCTGGTCGCGAAGTCGACCGAGGACAGCAGGATGTCGAGCCGACCACCCGGCGCCAGCGAGGTTGCCAGGTCGTCGTCGATCAACCGCACCGGTGTGGTGCCACCCGGTGCGCCCGCCGCCAACCGCGGCCGGTCGGCGAGCGGCACAACATGGTCAGCGCGACGGGTTTGGAAGTGTCCGGCGGAACCACCGACGTCAGCGTGTCGCCCGAGGAGTCGGCCGTAGGCTCCGGCGGCACACCGAGCACCGGAAGCAGGAAGCGGGCGTCGTCGAGGCGGGCAGGGGCGCCATAGTCGGGAGTGCCGTTCACGTTGACCATCACCGGGTACACCCCCGGCTCACCGATGTGCAGCGACGGCAGCTCGTTGGACCGCAGCGGGTAGACGAGGTTGAACGGAACGTCTTGTCCCCGAAGCAGTTCCGGCGCGACGATGGTGAAGTCGGCGACGGGCTCGTACTGGTCGACATTGCCGGTGAGATTGGTGCGAAGGCCGGCCGACGAGGCGACGGCGGCAGCGTGCTCGAGGCGGACCATCACGTCGCGGACCGGTCGATCGCCGACGTTGAGGATGGCGCCGCTGACGGTGACGACCTGTTCGCTGGTGGTGGTGACCACCTCGGGGGTGATGCGGTCGATGCGCACCTGCAGGAACGGCACCGCTCCCGGCTCGCCCGCGGCGGCGTGGGGGAGCGCGGCGGGCGCCGCGAAGAGCATCAGCAGCGCCAGGGCGGCGAACAGACGCGGCAGCACTGTGCGGAGCTCAATTCGCCGCACCGCCGCGGTCCTCACTGCCCTTGTCCGCAGCCGTTCGTCCGGCGAGATGTCTGTTCGTCGGGACGACGGTTGCGGGTATGCGAGTGCGTCTGGGCGCGCTTGCGCGGTGAGGTCCGCGGCAGCGGCGGTAGTGCGGCGGGTCCGTCCGCATGCAGCTTGTCGATCAGCTCACCGGCGACCTCGGCCAGCCGGCGTTCGTCGGCGTAGGCCAGCCGGGACGGCAGCTCCTTGAGAGGCACCCACGCCACTTCACTGACTTCGAGGTCTTCGTCGGAGAGCTCGCCGCCGAGGAACCGCATCAGATAGTGGTGCACGGTCTTGTGCACACGGCGCCCCTCGGTGACGAACCAGTAGTCGATGCTGCCGAGGGCGGCCAGCACGCTGCCCTGGATCCCGGTCTCCTCGGCGACCTCGCGGATCGCGGTCTGTTCGGCGGTTTCACCGAGTTCGATGTGGCCCTTGGGCAGAGACCACAGCATCCGGCCGCGCCGGTCGATGCGCCCGATCAGCGCGGCGACCTGCGTTTCCTTGGGTCCGTCGATGCCGTCGATCACCAGCCCGCCCGCCGAGGTCTCATGCACCGTGCGCAGCCGATCGGACGGCCGGCGCGGGCGGGATTTCTGCGGCTTGTTCTGACTGTTCGGCTGGTGTTTGTCGGAATGCAGCGCTCCGTTCTTCGCGCCGCTCACGGCGGCGTTGTTGCGGTGCTCTGTGGATTCGGGCGGACCAGCCGCGCGTCTGCCGCGGCGCCTCCCCCGGCGCCGTCGTGGTTTGGCGTGTTCGCCGTCCGACACCCAAGCGATAGTAGCTGCCACGAATATTCGCTACCGCCGCACTCACCGGTCGTGACTGAGCCGTTGCACATTAGGCTGTCCGAACGTGCCCAACTCTGCTGCTGATGCCGAACTGCTGGCCGGTGCACAGGTTGCGCTGAACCGGCACGGCCCGGTGCTGGGCGAACTCGGACGGATATTCGCTGACGCGGGGCATGAGCTGTACCTCGTCGGCGGCAGCGTGCGCGACGCGCTGCTCGGCCACCTCGGCAGTGATCTGGACTTCACCACCGACGCGCGGCCCGAGCAGATGCAGAAGTTGCTGCGGTCGTGGGCCGACGCGCTGTGGGATACCGGCATCGAATTCGGCACGGTCGGTGTGGGTAAGGACGGCGATCGGCTGGAGATCACCACGTTCCGCGCCGATACCTACGATCAGGTGTCGCGCAATCCGGAGGTCCGGTTCGGCGAGCGCCTCGAGGACGATCTGGTGCGCCGCGACTTCACGGTCAACGCGATGGCGGTGCGCATCACCGCCGACGGCCCGGGCGAATTCCTTGATCCGCTAGGCGGTTTGGTGGCGCTGCGGGCTCGCGTGCTGGACACGCCGTCGGCGCCCGAGATCTCGTTCGGCGACGATCCGCTGCGGATGTTGCGCGCGGCGCGATTCGTCTCGCAGCTGGAGTTCACCATTGCGCCGCGGGTGCTTGCGGCGCTGCTCGAGATGGCGCCGCAACTGGGCCGCATCACTGCCGAGCGGATCGCCGCCGAACTGGACAAGCTGCTGCTCGGCAGGGACCCGGTAGCCGGCATCGATCTGATGGTGCAGACCGGCCTCGGCGACGTGGTGCTGCCGGAGGTCGGCGGCATGCGGATGGCCATCGACGAGCACCACCAGCACAAGGACGTCTACTGGCATTCGCTGACTGTGCTGCGGCAGGCGATCGCCCTGGAGGATGAAGGACCCGATCTGGTGCTGCGGTGGGCAGCGCTGCTGCACGACATCGGTAAGCCAGCCACCCGCAAGCATGAGCCCGACGGCGGGGTCAGCTTTCATCATCACGAGGTCGTGGGCGCCAAGATGGTGCGCAAGCGGATGCGGGCGCTGCGCTACTCGAAGCAGATGATCGACGACGTGTCCCAGCTGGTGTACCTGCATCTGCGGTTCCACGGATACGCGGATGACAAAGGGCACGGCAAGTGGACCGACTCGGCGGTCAGGCGGTACGTGACCGATGCCGGGCCGTTGCTGCCGAGGCTGCACAAGCTGGTCCGCGCCGACTGCACCACCCGCAACAAGCGTCGCGCAGCACGGCTGCAGGCCAATTACGACGACCTTGAACACCGCATCGACGAGTTGGCCGCCAAGGAGGATCTCGCACGGGTGCGACCGGATCTCGACGGTAACGAGATCATGCAGATCCTCGGCATCCCGGCGGGTCCCGAGGTGGGCGAGGCGTGGCGGTATCTCAAGGAGCTCCGGCTCGACCATGGGCCGCTGAGCCACGACGACGCCGTCGCCGAGCTGACGAAATGGTGGAACGCACGAGGGGACCGCACCGTCTAACCCGTCATGGAGTACTGCCTTGGCGACGCGGATGGTTCGGCGACCATGTGGACCGCCGACCCCAACACCGACGTAGACGGCGACGGCGCGCTGGATGCGGTCGGGCTGGATTTCGACGGAGACGGTGTGCTCGACGACGCGATGGCCGATATGGACGGCGACGGACTAGCCGACTACGCCGTGCTGGATCTCGACAACGACGGCCGTCCGGAAGCGTTCTTCACCGACGACGGCAGCGGCACGTGGGCGGTCAGCGTCGACCGGGCCGGGCAACTTCGGTGGTTCGGCCTGGACGGGCTTGAGCACACCGGGGGACCGGTGGTCGACCTCGACGGCGACGGGCAGAGCGACGACCGGCTGACTGACACCGACGGCAACGGGCTGGCTGACCGAGCGCTATCTGGCGACGCGGCGTACGTCGACTCCGACGGCGACGGCCACTGGGACATCAAGCTGGCCGACTCGGACGGCGACGGCAAGGCTGACGCCGCCACCGAGTTGTAGCGAACCATGCCGTGGTCAACGACCGCACCGCGGGTCTGACTGTTTCGGCGATACAAGGCGAACTCGGGAGTTGGTTGTTTCGTGACGTAGTCGCGCGTCGGCAGAATGCGTAATTTTCATCACGACCGCGACGCGCGAATTCAAGCGAAGCGTCCGGAATCGCCCCATTCCCAACTGATCCGCTGCGCGGAGAGACGAGTGAACCATGTCCTACTTGACTCCGATCATCATTCTTCTGCTGGTCCTGTTCCCAGTGCTTCTCCCAGCCGCCATCACCGCGTTCCACGCAATGGGCGCAAGGCGGCGGAAGCGTGTTGCGCGAGCTGCTGCGTGAGCCGACCACCGATGAAGACGCCGATCTCCGATACTCACCGCGCGGTTCTGCGGACGCTCGCGGACACAGTTGTACCGTCGCTCCGGCGGCCCGACGACACGACCGGCTTCTGGGCCTGTAGCGGCAGCGATCTGCACGCGAACATCGCCGTCGAGCATGCCCTGTCCGGACTGCCCGAGGATGAGCTCGCCGGCATGCTCGCGTTGCTCGACGGGCTGCATGTGTTGGGGTTCGTCACGGGATCGGAACGCTCGCGAGAGCAGCTGATCCGCAATGTCGCGCTGATGGGCACTCGGCCCGCTGCCGCGATGAACGCGCTGATCTCTCTGACGCTGGCGTTCGCATATGCGGGACCTGACCCGCGGACCGCAAACAACCCGATGTGGGCGGGTTTCGGCTACCCGGGCGCGCCCGGCATCGAGCCGGGGGGCGGCGAGGCACCCACGCCGTTCGTTCCCGCGGGTTCCCAGGTCACGGCCGATGTCTGCATCGTCGGTTCTGGCGCGGGCGGGGGCCTGATAGCGGGCATGCTCGCGCAGTCGGGCCTCGACGTCGTCGTGCTCGAGGCGGGCGGGAACTTCAACGAGCCCGACTTCAATGGGCTCGAACTGCCCGCGTTCCAGCAGCTGTTCTGGCGCGGCGGACCGACCCCGACGGCAGACTTCAACGTCACGTTGTTAGCCGGGGGGACGCTAGGCGGCGGGCCCACCGTCAACTGGTCCAACTGCCTGCGCACGCCCGCGAAGGTCCGGGAGCAGTGGGCGCGCGGGTTCGGCATCGAGGGGATCGACGGGCCTGATTTCGACCGCCATATCGACGCGGTCTGGACGCGACTCGGTGTCAACGCGGACTGCTCGGATCTGAACGGTCCGCACCAGCGCATGCGCGACGGCGCAGCGGCCCTCGGCTGGTCGTTCACGACCCTCAGCCGTAACGCGGACCCTGCCGTGTACTCACCCGATACCGCCGGCTACATCGGCCTCGGTGACCGCTCCGGCGCAAAGCTCGACGTTCGTCGCACCTATCTCCGCGACGCCGTGAACGCCGGCGCACGCGTGATCGTGCGCTGCACTGCCCAACGCGTGCTCACCGAAAACGGTCGCGCGGCAGGTGTGGCGGCGACGTTCGCCGACCCGCAGACCGGGGTGAATCGGCACATCGAGGTGCAGGCCCCGCGCGTCGTGGTGGCGTGCGGCGCGCTCGAGTCCCCTGCGCTCCTGCTGCGCTCTGGCATCGGTGGCCCGGCGGTCGGCCGCTACCTACATCTGCACCCCGTAATCGCCACGCTCGGACTGCATGCCGCGCCGCAGCGGCCGTGGTGGGGCGCACCGATGACCGCGATGGTCGACGAGTTCGATGACATCGACGACGGCCACGGGTTCTTGCTGCAGAACGCGCAATGGGCAACCTCGATCGTCGCCGGCGGCGTAGCCCGCTCATCGGGCGAGGAGCTCAAGGAAACCATGGCGCGGCTGGAAAACGCCGCTTGGTTCATCGGGATCCCGCGCGACCGAGGGCACGGCACCGTGACGATCGATGGCGCAGGCAACGCGGTCGTGCACTACGCGCTCACCGACGAGGCCGACGTGCGCATAACGCGCCGCTCGATCGAAGCCCAGATCCGCCTCCACGCCGCCGGCGGAGCCGAGGAGATCGTGCCGTTCGCCGCTACTGCAAAACGCTGGCGTACAGGCGACAACCTCGAGGCATTCATCGCCGACATGCAGCGATTGCCGCTTGGGGTGGGCGGGCACCGCGTGTTCTCCGCGCACCAGATGAGCAGCTGCCGAATGGGCTCGGATCCGGCGACCTCCGTCGCGAACCCGTGGGGTGAGCTGCACGACACGCCGGGTGTCTGGGTGGGCGACGCGAGTGCCCTTCCGACTGCCACCGGCGTGAATCCGATGATCTCGACGATGGCGATCGCTCACCGCACAGCGGAGGCGATCACCCAGACAGCGACGGCCGCGGCTGCGGCCGTCCTGGATGACGGGAGCGCTGAATGACGACAGGAACCGTGACGGGCGTGCACGATCGGCTGTATATCGGCGGCGAATGAGTCAAGCCCGCCGGCGACGAGACGATCGCCGTCCTCAACCCGGCGACCGAGGAGGAGATCGCCCGCATCCCCGCGGGGACAGCGGAGGACGTCGACCGTGCGGTGACAGCTGCGCGAGCGGCGTTCGACGGATGGGCGGCGAAATCACCGCAGGAACGTGGCGCGCTGCTCGCGGCGGTGGCCGAGGGGCTCAGCGAGCGTGGAGATGAGCTCGCTGTCACCATCGCCACCGAACTCGGTATGCCGCTGCCGCTTTCGCGGCTGATCAAGGTGGGACCCTACATGAAGTCGATTCAGCTGTAGGTCTGGCCAACCGGGCACGCATCAGCGCAGCACCGCGGTGTGGAACCAATTGCAGAGCAGCAATGCGATCTCGACGTCGAGCCGATCCGTGGTGATCGGGCGGCCACGACGTTGCTCGGCGCGTTGCACCCGGTATCTCACGGAGTTGAAGTGCAGATGCAATTCCGCTGCGGCCGCCTTGTAGCTCGATCCGGTCTGCAGGAAAACCCGCAGCGTTTCGCGTAGCCGTTCGTCACTCTCGGTCGCCGAAGCGAGCGGACCGAGTACTTCGCCGACCCATGCGCGCGCCGCTTGTACGTTCCCCCCGAGCAGGGCGGCGGCAGACAGGCCCGAATCGTCGTTGGTGACGATCTGTTGCGCGTCCGGCCCGGCCGCGATGGCGACCGCATGCGCACCCAGTGCCTGGCGATGCGAGCGCCGAAAACCGTCGACGCCGGGTAGGGGATCGCCGACCGCGAGAGACGGTGGCTGCTGGTACGTCGTGGCGAGACGGCGAACGCACTCCACCGCGCCCGGTGCGGTCTCGGCGGCGAGCGGTATCCACCCCCAACCGGTGAGCCTGTCCGCGGCGATGAACAGCGGATGGCCCTTGCTTTCAAGGCATTCGGCGAGTTCGCGAACGAATCGCTGCATGCGGACGAGCTCGTCGCCGTGATGTGTCTGCGGGTATGAGGCGACAACTGCGAGGTGCACCCGCCGCAGCGGGTAGCCGATTTCGGTGCTCACCGCGTCGGCGTCGACGACCTCCGCATCGAGCAGTTCACGAATCCGCACCGTGCGCGTGGTGTTCTGGGTTTCCAGCCAGCGATCATGCTCGGCCTGGTAGGCGGCGATCACCTGCTGCGAGATCCAGTCGATGTAGCTGAAGGTGGTCGTTGTGATCTGCTGGAACACGTCGAGGCTCCGCCGCGGATCAAGGTCGGTTGCCCGTACTTCGTCGAGCACGATGTTCAGCAGCTTCTGTTGACCGAGCCGGTACGAGCGGATGAGCGCGTTCGCCGACACTCCGCGCTGCGCGAGGCGCCGCGCATGCTCCAGTGCCGCCGTCGGCGGCTCGACGTTCTCGATCGGGATGCCGTGCCGTATTGCTGTGAAGACGGTGTCGACGTTCTGCTCGACGCTGTCCTTGAGGAGTTGCGCCAGCTGGGTATCGTCGCGGAACTCCGATACTTCGGTCAGGACGTGCTGCTGGAGCGAGCGGGTTATGTCGCCGAGCCGACCGCCGAGTCGCGCGATGATTTCCGCCGCTGAATCGGCGGCGACAACAGCATCCGCGCGGCCGCTCTTCGCCACGAACGAAATCGTATGCGGCTCTCACGCGCGACCGCGGGCACTTTGCCGGGTACGGCCGCCCAGTGTCATGACAGCTGCTCGACGAGTGCCTTCGCCTCCATCAAGTCGGCGGTGTCGAACCCTTCGATGAACCAGTCGTAGATGGGCGCGAGCAGCACGCGTGCATCATGTCGCCGATCCTCCTGTTGCCAGAGCCGGGCCAGGCTCATCGCGGCCCGCAGTTCGAACGACTTGGCCTCTTGGTCACGCGCAACGGCCAGCGCTTGTTGGAAGCAGTTTTCGGCCTGCTCCGGGTCGGGGATGTCCTGCGTGAGGAGCAGCTCGCCCTTGATTCGATGGACTTCGGCTTCGTAGAGGCGCTCGTCATTGCGCCGCACCCATTGCAGCGCTTCCTCCAACGCCTCCAACCCCTGCGATGTCTGTCCGAGCGCGCCGTGCGCGTCGGCCAGCAATGCGTAGAACCAGGGCCACACCGCGCCGATGCTCATCGCGCGACGGCGGTCCATCGCTTCGCGGATATCGGCGATCCCTGCAGGCGCATCCCCCATTTGGACGGCGGCCCATCCCCGCGGCAGCAGACACCACAGCTCCACCGCATGAAGGCCGTGTTCGGTGGATAGGGCTATCGCCTCCTCTGCGCGGGCCCGTGCGGGTCCAGGTTCGCGGCACAGTTGGAACAGCTGGGCAGAGAACAGAAGCGCCAGGCCGATGCTGTACGGATGCTCGAGTTCCTTCGCGTAGGCCACCGTCCGTTCCATCGCCACGCAGGCCTGATTCGGGTAGCCCAGCACCCAGTTGGAGAACGCCGTCAAGTATCCGCAGATGATTTTGGGATTCTGGTTGTACGCCGCGATGCCTGCGCGGTGCTGGTCAGGGTTGTACAGCACCAAGCCCTGTCGACTGTGCTCGCGCACGTCGATGAAATCGCCTTGCCACCACGCCGCGTAAGCGACCATGCAATGTCCGGCCGCCAGCACGAGCGCATCGTGTTGTGGTTCGGCCAGCTCCAGGAACTCCTCGGCCAGCGCCCGCGCCTCGGGCAGGCGCCCGCGCACGATCTGTGCGTAGGCCAGACCCGACAGCGCAGGGAATAGTTCCGGCGTGCTACCCACTTGGCGCGCGAGCTCGCGGGCGCGCCCGTAGATGTGCTCCACGGACTGAGGGCCTTCGACGAAACTCAGCGACGGACCCAATACAAGTTGTAAGGACAGCTCTTGTCTTGCGCGCCGGGGCGTTTCGGGGAGAGTGGCGAGCAATTCCAGGCCCCTCGTCGCGTGGCTTGACGCTTCATGGTTGGCGAAACGCTGCAGCGCGCGTCGCCCGGCCGCCTCCCAGTAGGGAATGGCCTTTTCGGTCAAACCGGCTTCCGTGTAGTGATGCGCAAGCAGCTCGGGTCGGGTCGCCACGGTCTCAGGGAAGCGGGATGCCAAAGCATCGGCTATGCGCTGATGGTGTTGCTGCCGGGTGCTCTTCAACAAGGATTGGTAGGCCGACTCCTGGACGAGCGCATGCTTGAAGCGATAGGTCGACTGGGGCGGCGTCCCTTCCTGGTACAGGAACTCGGCGACCACCAGTTGCTCGAGCCCCTGTCGCAGAAGCTCGTCGTCCCACACCGAAACCGTCTGTAGGAGTTGGTAACTGAACTCACGGCCCAACGTCGCACCCAGTTGCGCCAGAGTTTTGACCGGCGCCAGTCGGTCCAGGCGCGCCATCAACGAGTCCTGCAGTGTGTTCGGGATGGCCAGCGGGGGCAGGGGCCCGGTCAGCGCGTAGCGATCCGGCCGTTCCTCGAGCAGTCCCGACTCGAGCACCATCTTGGTCAGCTCCTCGATGAACAGCGGAACACCGTCGGTCTTGGCCACCACTTCTGCCATCACCTGCGCAGGCAGCGACTTGCCCTGTGCCACTTGGCGAGTCAACGCAGCGGCAGCATCGCTTGGCAACCGCTTGACGTCCAGCATGGTGACGTTGGGGTTATCGATCCACGGTGGATCGAAGTCGGGACGGCAGGTGAACACCGCCAGGATCGGCGCGGTAGGGATCGCATCGATCAACATGTTCAGGTACTCCAGCGTGGTCGGGTCGATCCAGTGCAGGTCTTCGAAGATGAGCATCACCGGCTGCTTCTCCGCCCTGCGGAAGGGGATGGTCATCAGCGCGCGCATGGTCTGCCGCTTCTGCTGTTCGGCAGGCATGCCCGGCGAAACGTATTCAGCGCCAAGCGGAATGGAGAGCAGAGAGCAGAACAGCGGAACCGTCTCGGCCAGCGGTAGGCCGCGCTCGACCAAGAACCCCTCCACCTTGGTCAGCTTCTGCGTCAGCGAGTCCTGCCGCTCGAAGCGCAGAACGATTCGCTCCAACAGATCGATCACCGGATAGAACGCGGTGTGTTGGTAGTACGGCGAACATTGGAAGTGCGTGAACCACGCCTGCTGCGCGGAGGCGTATTCGGTCAGTGCCTTCACCAACCGGGACTTGCCGATCCCCGCTTCGCCCGTCACGACGACAACCTGTCCATGGCCGTCGACGACCTGACCCCAGGCCTTCTCGAGCAGCCGCAGTTCCGACTCCCGCCCGACCAGAGGGGTGAGGCCGGTACTCGCCAGCGCGTCCAGTCGTGTGCGGGCGGTGCTTTCGTACAACACCCGGTAGACCTCGAGTGGCGCCGCGACGCCCTTGAGCGGCGGGGCGCCCAGGGGCTCGTACGCGAACAGGCCGCCGAGGATCTGGTGTGTCAAGGCGCCGATCACCAACGTGTTCGGCGCCGCGACGTCCTGCAGCCGCGCTGCGATGTTGGGTGTATCGCCAAGCACCATGTCGTCCTGACCCGTCCCGCCTACCTCCTCACCGACCACCACCAGGCCGGTATGGCACCCCAGCCGGACCGCCAGTGAGACGCGGTGCCGTTCGCCCAGCACGGTGTTGAGTTGCCCGACGGCCTCGATGATCCCGAGGCCGGCGCGGACGGCACGCTGTACGTCATCCTCGTGTGCGCGGGGATAACCGAAATAGACCAGAAGTCCGTCGCCAAGGTATTGGGCGATGTGACCGTCGAAGCGGGCGATCACCTTCCCGCATGTTTCGTAGTAGGCGCCCATGATCTCGCGCCACTCTTCGGGGTCGAAGCGGCTGGCGAGCGTCGTCGACCCGACGAGGTCGCAGAAGAACATGGTCAGTTGTCGCCGTTCGCCGCCGTGCCCGGCGGTCCATACCAGCCCCTGGCCGTCCTCGCTGACGGTGCCGGCGTGCGCATAGAGCAGCTCGGTTCGCAGTGCGTCGAGGCGATCGTCATCAAGCCCGAAATGTTCCTTGAGCGCGCGATAGGACACTCGACCACGGGTGCGGAGGAGGTCGACCACTTGGTCGAGCACCGCATAGAAGTCCACGACTGCCCCCTGACGCGCGCCCCCCGGCTGAAGCGTCACGTCAATGGTGCGCCAAAACCCGCTCGCGCATTGGAGTAGTGGATTACTGATGTCCCCCGACCTGGGTGGGCGGATGATTCCAACGCATGAATGGAGGGCGATGATGCGTGCCGACGGTCAGGCTGCGCAGCAGCTCAGCGATCCGCAACCCCGGGCCGGGGTGGTCTACGACGCGTTCATCTCGTACGACCACGATGACCGGGCGGTTGCCCAGGGAATCCAGCGAGGCCTGCACCGGATCGGCAAGCGAATCGGCCAGCTGCGCGCGCTACGGGTGTTTCGCGACTCCACCGACCTGAGCGCCAGCCCGAACCTGTGGGGCAAGGTCACCGACGCGCTGGGCCGCTCCCGCTACATGATCGTCGTGCTGTCGCCGAACGCGGTGGCGTCGAAGTGGGTCAACAGGGAGGTCGGCTATTGGCTTGAGGAGCGTGGGCCGGAGCGGTTGCTGTTCGTGGTGGCAGGCGGCGAGGTTGCCTGGGATGAAGCCACCCAGCGGTTTGATCCTGATCGTTCGGATGCGGCGCTGCCGGTGCTGACACAGCGTGGCGTCCTGCCGACCGAACCGTTGTACGTCGACGTCACCGGTGATGCGCCGTGGGATCCGGCCGCGCCGCTGTTCCGTGAGAAGGTCACCGACCTGGCCGCCCCGATCCATGGCAAGCCCAAAGACGAACTGGCCGGTGAGGATCGGCGTGAGCAACGCCGCTTCCGGCGCCTACGCCGCGTCGCGATCGTTAGTCTGGTTCTGCTCACCGTCGCTGCTGTCACTGCGGGAGCGATCGCATGGATACAGCGGAAAGAAGCTGTGCGCCAACGCAACGAGGCGGTTGCGCTCGCCACCGCGGCGACATCGAGCGACGTCGGCAAGGCCAATCCCGCACTCTCCCTTGCCCTTGCGGCTGAGAGCAGTCACGCCACCCCAACTCCACTGTGGCAGGCCACCGACGCGTTGATGAATGCCCGTATCGCGTTCAGCCGGCGGACGTGGCAGCCCGTTCGCGAGCCACTCGTCGGCCACACCGCATTCATCATGAACGTGGCGTTCAGCCCCGACGGCACCAAGCTGGCCTCCGCGGGTGGGGACGGCACGGTGCGGCTATGGGAGGTGTCGAGCGGACGACCGCTCGGCGAACCGCTCACCGGCCACGACGGTGTCGTCGACGCGCTGGCGTTCAGCCCCGACGGGAGCAAGCTGGCGTCGGCGGGTGGCGACGGTACGGTGCGGTTGTGGGATGCGGGCAGCGGCAAGAAAATTGGGCAGCCGCTCACCGGGCACACGGCCTACGTCAAGCGCGTGGTGTTCAGCCCCGACGGCACCAAGCTCGCGTCGGCGGGTGGGGACGGCACGGTGCGGCTGTGGGAGGTGTCGAGCGGTCGGCCGATCGGCGGCCCGCTCACTGCTCACGAAGACGAAGTGTCGAGCGTGGTGTTCAGCCCCGACGGCAGGCAACTGGCCTCCGTCGGCGTCGTCGACCTGAGCTCTGGCGGCGGCGAGGGCACCGTGCGGAGATGGGAGGTGGCTACCGGGAACCCGATCGGCGAGCCGATAGCCCTCAACGCGTACGTGTCGATCGTGGCTTTCAATGCCGATGGCACCCGGCTGGCGGGCGCCGAAGGGTCGAGGATCCGGCTGTGGGACTTGCCCAGTGGTCGGGTGATCGGCGAGCCGCTTACTGGACCTGCGACCGTCGACTCACTGGCGTTCAGTCCCGACGGCGGCAGGCTGGCCTCCGGCGAGGCCGATGGGGCGGTGCGGCTGTGGGACGTGCCGAGTGGCCGGCCGATCGGCGAGCCGCTCACCGGCCACACCTATCACGTGAAGAGCGTCGTGTTCCGTTCCGACGGGACCGAGTTGGCGTCCGCGGGCGACGACGTGACTGTGCGGCTGTGGGATCTGTCCGGCGGCAGGCCGTTGGGACAACCGAGCGCCGCGCCCGCCGACTGGGTGAGAAGCGTGGCGCTGAGCCGCGATGGCACCAAGCTGGCCACCGGCAACAGGAACGGCATCGTGCGATTGCGGGACACGTCCAGCGGACAGCCGGTCGGTCAGCCGCTCGTCGGCCACACCGGCTCCGTCGAGTCGGTGGCGTTCAGCCCTGACGGCACCCGCCTCGCTTCGGGCGACGATCTGGCGGTGCGGGTGTGGGAGGTGCCCGGTGGACGGCCGATCGGCGAGCCGCTGCAATTCAGACGACCGACGGCACTGGCGTTCAGCCCGGACGGGGCGAGGCTGGTCGCCGCAGGCGGCGGCACCGTGCGGCTGTGGGAGGTCCCCGGCGGCCGTCCGATCGGCGAGCCGCTGGCGTTCGACAACACCATGGCGTTGGCATTCAGCCCTGACGGCACGAAGCTGGCCGCCGCAGGCGGCGGTGACAACAACAGGGTGCGGGTCTGGGAGATGCCGAGCGGCAAACCGATTGGCGGGCCGCTGAGACACAACGGCGTGATGGCGTTGGCGTTCAGTCCCGACGGCACCAAGCTGGCTTCCGGCGGCACCGACCGCACTGTGTTGGTGTGGGATCCGTCGACCGGCAGGCCGATGGGCGGCGCGCTGACCGGCCACACCGGATCCGTGTTTGCGGTGGCGTTCAGTCCTGATGGCACCAAGTTGACGTCCGCCGACGGCGACGGCTCGGTGTGGCTGTGGGATGTGGCCGGCGGCGGGGCGGCGGGCGCGTCGCTGACCGGTGACACCTTCGGGTTCTGGACGGTGGCGTTCAGCTCCGACGGGACCCGGCCCTTGGCCGCAGGCAAGGACAGCGTCGTGTGGGTGTGGGACCGCCTGTGGGACGCGGATGAGGCGTGCAGGCTGGCCGCTCCGTATGTGACGCGAAGCCAGGTGCAGTCCTACCTGCCATCCGGCTCGGAGCCGAAGTGCGGGTACCCAGTCTGAGCGTTAGCGTCCACGACCCGGCGGCCCTGCGAACGCCTGCGCAATGCCCAGCCACTTCTCGGCGTCCCTGCCGACGGCGGTGACGTCCAGGTCCGCC
>Ga0105249_10002226_pt1 | contig 16804 bp, 15 predicted proteins | sample KBSS44metaG_FD_81522 | JGI IMG/M metagenome (GOLD analysis project Ga0105249, IMG submission 81522) | Switchgrass rhizosphere microbial communities from Kellogg Biological Station, Michigan, USA - KBS S4-4 metaG | ecosystem: Host-associated > Plants > Roots > Rhizosphere > Soil | place...
GTAATGGAACAGGAGCATGATCACGCCGGTTCTCTTTTAAATGACATCAGGATATTAAGTAATAATTACACAGCACCGAAGGATGCCTGTACTACTTATCGATTGACTTTTGCTGCGCTACAAGCTTTTGAGCTGGATCTGCATCAGCATGTTCATTTGGAGAATAACATCTTATTTCCACGGGCGATTGCATTGTTCAAAAAATAAGAGACTTCGGTTTTGAGTTAAGGCTTCCTATTCAGATTTTTTGCCGATTCAATAACAAATAAATAAATTTTATGAAAAAAGGATTTATCCTCCTGCTCCTTATTTTGTTTACTACCCTTGAAAGAGCCACTGCCTGCGAGATATGTGGTTGTGGCGTTGGTAATATTTATATTGGCATCCTGCCACAGTTCAAAAATCACTTTGTTGGTTTGCGTTACCATTTCAATAAATTCAATACCCGGTTAAATGATGACGCCACACAGTATAGTAAAGATTTTTATCAAACTGCGGAACTCTGGACTGGTTGGAATATTGGAAAACGATTCCAGGTTTTGGCGATTGTTCCATTCAACTTCAACCATCAGCAATCCGATGAGGGCATTAGTGATTTGAAGGGATTGGGTGATGTGGTTGTGATCGGAAATTACAAAGTGATCGACGACAGTAAGGTTTGCAGTAAGGGAAGACAGATCCTGCAACAACTTTGGATTGGTGGTGGTTTGAAATTCGCAACCGGGAAATTTGATGTGGAACAAAACGATCCTGACCTCGCTTCAATGGCCAATATACAATTGGGCTCCGGCAGTACTGACATATTGTTAAATATAATGCATAACCTAAAAGTTGGAAAGATCGGTTTTACTACACAGGCAAGTTATAAGGTCAGCACGATTAATAAAGATGAATTTCGGTTTGGAAACAGATTTACAGCCAGCAGTTTTGTTTCATATACGATCAATTGGGATAATACCATTATTAATCCTAATATCGGGTTCTTGTATGAAAAAACAGCGGCAAGCCAGTTGCAAACAACTAAAGTTGATCTGACCGGAGGCTCTCTCTTACAGGTCGCACCAGGTATTGAATTTGGATTTAATAAGATAAGTGTTGGAATAAATGCCCAGTTGCCGGTAGCCCAGAATTTTGCTGAAAACCAAACAAAACAGAAATTAAAGGGCATGGCCCATATCAGTTTTGCTTTTTAGAATCACGACTACCGCTTATTGCAGCCACTCAGCGAGTGGCTTTTTTTTATTGACATTTCTCAGGATCTTAATTGACAAAGATCAGTCACAGGAGTGGTGTTGCAACTATACATTTGGAAAGGCAAAATATAAAATAATTCTCCCGCCCCCGCGGGAGATATCGTTGGTTTTCGTTTCAATAGCAAAGCCCCCTGATTCCTCAGAGGGCTTCTTTTATTCTGACATAAATCAGTTTTTCCATTGATACAACTCAGACAGTTCTATCCGGATAGCAATAATCTTTGTTATACTTCATCAACCAACGATAAATGGGGCAGACAGTCATACAGAAAGAAACCAGTCAACAAACAGCAACCAGGTGCTATCACTGTGGCGAAACTTGTGATAAAAGCATTGCAGCAGACGAAAAATATTTTTGCTGCGATGGTTGCAAGTTTGTTTACCAGCTGCTCCAGGAAAATGGATTATGCAATTACTACGACCTTTCAGTTCAACCAGGTATAAAAATAAAAGGTAAATTCTCGTCGAACCGGTTTGCTTATTTAGCTAATGAAGACGTAATAAAAAAGCTGTTGCGATTTAACGATGGTAAGCAAAGCCATGTTTCATTTTACCTGCCGCAAATGCATTGTGCCTCTTGTATCTGGTTATTAGAAAACCTGCACAGCATTGACCCGGGAATCTATTACTCAAAAACAAATTTTCATCGCAAGGATATTTTTGTTGCTTTCGATCCTTCAAAAACCACATTGCGCAAAATTGTTGAATTGCTCGCTTTTGTTGGATATGAACCCTATATCAGCTTAAAAGATGGTGAAAAGAAAAAAAACAAAAAGATCAATCGCAGCAAGATCTTTAAAATCGGTATCGCCGGTTTTTGTTTCAGCAATATCATGATGCTGAGCTTTCCTGAATATTTTTCTTCCGGCAACATTGGACAGGAAACGTTGAAAAAAGTATTTAGTTATCTCAACCTGGCATTATCATTACCTGTAATTTTTTACAGCGCTTCAGAGTTTTTTATTTCTGCATGGAAAGGCTTGCGCCAGAAATGGTTGAATATAGATGCGCCTATTGCCTTAGCTGTGCTCGTTGCATTCGGAAGAAGTTTATATGAGATTTTAAGCGGGACAGGTCCGGGCTATCTTGATTCAATGAGCGGAATTGTATTGTTCATGCTGATCGGTCGTTGGTTCCAGGATAAAACATATGATTCATTTTCGTTCGACCGTGATTATAAATCTTATTTTCCGCTGGGTGTAACAATCGTAAAAGAGGGTGTTGAAGAAACAGCCACCATCAGCGCATTGAAGAAAGGCGATCGAATCCTTGTCCGCCAAAATGAGATGATACCGGCTGATGCGGTGATTAGGGAAGGTGAAGGGAATATAGACTACAGTTTTGTGTCCGGTGAAAATACACCGGTTCAGAAAAACAGGGGCGAACTCGTTTATGCGGGCGGTAAGCAGCTGGGTTGTATGATTGAAATGGAAGTAGTAAACCCTGTTGAACAGAGTTATATCACCCAACTTTGGAATAATAACACCCTTGAAGAAGAAAAAAATAAGGACAGATCGTTTGTTCATCCCTGGAGCCGCTATTTTACCCTGGTGTTATTCACCGTTGCAGGTAGCGCAGCTGGTTATTGGGCATTAAATGATCCCACAAAAATTTGGCCTGCCGTAACAGCAACTCTTTTGGTTGCATGTCCCTGTTCGTTGCTGCTTTCTTCCACATTCACATTTGGCAATATGCTCAGGCATTTTGGTAAAAACAAATTTTACCTGAAGAACTCTTCGGTGATCGAATCGCTTGCAAAGATCAATACAATTGTTTTTGATAAAACGGGAACGCTTACCCACTCTTCACAGGCAATTGTGAGTTATGAGGGGAAAGGTTTAAGTGATGAGGAAGTTGTATGTGTTTATTCTCTTGCTAAAGAATCTGTACATCCATTAAGCAGGGTCATCAAAAATGAATTATTGGCAAAATATAATTCCGAACCCTTGCCGGTTAAGGACTTTAAAGAAATACCGGGAAAGGGAATTATGGGTAAAATAAAAGATCGGTCGATCAGGATGGGTTCATGGCAGTTTATTAATGATGATGAGTCTGCAACGGAATTCCAGGATAGTGGGATGGTTTTCATCTCAATCAATGACCAGTACAAAGGCGTTTTCAGAATTACAAACCAATATCGCAATGGCGTGAATGACATGGTTAAACAACTGGCTGCCAAAAAATATGATCTGCATGTGTTATCCGGCGATAATGATTCAGAGAAAACCAATCTTGAAAAAATATTCGGCAAAAAAGCAACAATAAAATTCAGGCAGTCCCCCCAGGATAAATTGGATTACATCAACCGGCTGAGAAGAAATGATTACGATGCTGAGATATTAATGCTCGGTGATGGATTAAATGATGCAGGTGCGTTAAAACAGGCAAATGTTGGCGTCGCAGTAAGTGAAAACAGCAGCCAATTCTCGCCCGCAAGTGATGTGATCATGGATAGTAGCGTAGTAAATAAGTTATTCGCATTTATCAACTATGCTAAAGCAGGTAAGCAGATCGTGCTATGGAGTTTCATTATTTCCATTTTATACAATGTGGTAGGGTTAAGTTTTGCAGTGCAGGCAAAATTATCGCCGTTGATAGCGGCTATTTTAATGCCGGTAAGCTCTGTCACCATAGTGAGTTTTGTGTCATTGGCTTCGGCTTTTTTGGCTAAAAAGAAAGGGATATAAAACCAGCTGATGATGGTCATAATAAGCATTGAGGATCGTCATCTCCACCTGTTTTAGTGAAAAATATTTTTGCGTTTATGAGTGTACTGATAATTCTGATAGCCGTAAGTATAGTCGTCGCCGGTCTTTTTTTGGGAGCATTTATATGGTCCGTAAAAAAAGGTCAGTTCGATGATGATTACACACCATCTGTACGTATGCTGTTTGATGATAAACCGGTGGCGTCAAAAAATTCTTCTGTCAAATCAAAACAAAAATAAATTCATGCAACAACTGGAAAGATTTCAGTACGACAACAAGATTGTTAGAAACTTTGCTTATGCCACAATTATTTGGGGTGTGGTCGGCATGCTCGTAGGTGTTTGGGTAGCATTGCTGATGGTTTTCCCGCAATTGAATTTGGGTGGAATTTCAGTTGGTAAAGAAACGATCGGGCTAACATTTGGCCGGCTACGTCCATTACATACCAATGCAGTCATCTTTGCATTTGTAGGTAATGGAATTTTTATGGGTTATTATTATTCGCTGCAGCGATTATTAAAAACCCGTATGGCCAGTGATCTGCTTGGTAAAATTCATTTCTGGGGCTGGCAGGCGATCATCGTAGCGGCGGCACTCACATTGCCCTTAGGTCTTACTACAAGTAAGGAGTATGCTGAGCTGGAATGGCCCATTGATATTGCTATTACAATTATATGGGTTGTGTTTGGCTGGAATATGTTTGCAACGATCTTAAAAAGAAGAGAACGTCATCTGTATGTTGCCATCTGGTTTTATATTGCAACATTCGTTACGGTTGCAGTTTTACATATTGTTAATTCATTTGAGCTGCCGGTTAGTTTTCTTAAAAGCTATTCCTGGTATGCAGGTGTGCAGGATGCATTGGTGCAGTGGTGGTATGGTCATAATGCAGTTGCATTCTTTTTAACCACCCCTTATCTCGGACTGATGTATTACTTTCTGCCAAAAGCGGCGAACCGTCCTGTTTTCTCTTACAAACTTTCCATTATACATTTTTGGGCTTTGGTCTTCTTATATATCTGGGCCGGTCCTCACCATTTGTTATACACCTCATTACCTAACTGGGCGCAGTCACTTGGTATTGTCTTTTCTTTTATGTTGATATTCCCGAGTTGGGGTGGTATGATCAATGGTTTGCTTACGTTGCGTGGCGCATGGGATAAAGTCAGAGAAGATGTGATATTGAAATTTATGGTAGTTGCTGTTACTGCTTACGGCATGGCAACATTTGAAGGACCCATGCTTTCATTAAAATCAATTAATGCGATCAGTCACTTTACAGATTGGACAATTGCTCACGTACACGTTGGTGGATTAGGCTGGAATGGCATGCTCACATTTGGTATTCTTTATTGGATCATTCCAAAAATATTTAAAACCGATCTATACTCTAAACGTCTTGCCAACACGCATTTCTGGATCGCAACATTGGGCATCTTATTTTATGCTGTACCGATGTATTGGGCAGGCTTCCAGCAGGCATCTATGTGGAAACAATTTACTGAAGCAGGCCAACTGAAGTACCAGTTCATTGAAACAGTTACTTACATGAAACCCTTCTATGCAACCCGTGCATTTGGTGGTACATTATTCCTGTTCGGGGCAATTCTCATGATGTATAATTTATTCATGACGGTTAAGCAGGGTAAACTGGTTGCGAATGAAGATGCAGAAGCGCCGGCCTTACAAAAAGCTTATGCAAGTCATGGTGGTGAACATTGGCATCGTTTGATAGAAAGAAGACCTGTTCAATTTATGATCCTCACACTGGTTGTAATTCTTATTGGCGGTATTGTGGAACTGGTACCTACATTCCTGGTTAAATCTAATATTCCAACAATTGCAAGCGTTAAACCTTACACGCCACTTGAATTGCAGGGCCGTGATATTTATACAAGAGAAGGTTGTTATACCTGTCATTCGCAAATGATACGTCCTTTCCGGTCAGAGACGGAACGTTATGGTGAATATTCCAAAGCTGGTGAATTTGTATATGATCATCCTTTCCAATGGGGCTCTAAACGTACAGGACCTGACCTGGCAAGAGAAGGAACATCTAATCTTAAAAAAACAGATGCATGGCATTTTAATCATTTGGATAATCCGCAGGATATTTCACCAGGTTCCATCATGCCGGCTTATTCATTCATGATCGACAGGCAGATTGACACTTCAAGTACAGTTGCGAAAATAAAGGCAATGCGTACGTTGGGGGTACCTTATGCAGAAGGATATGAGCATATAGCCAATAAGGATTTAATGAAACAGGCACAGCGTATTTCAGATAATCTTCGGATGGATAAAATAAAAGTATTGCCAAACAGCGAAGTGATCGCGTTGATCGCCTATCTCCAGCGCCTGGGAACAGATACAGAGAAAAATAAAATTGCTGAAAACAAAAACTAATAAACATGCTCAAGTATATAAAACAATATGCAGCGGGGGTTGACGGAGTCAGTATTTATCCAATGTTTTCCCTGCTTGTATTCTTCCTGTTTTTTGTAGTGCTGTTATATTATGTAAAAAAAATGGATAAAAATAGAATTGAAGAGATCCGGAACATGCCATTAGATCTGAACGATCAGGCCACTGATCCACTTTCTGCAAACAATTTAAAACAAGCTTAGTTATGAGAAAAAGCTCATTCATAAAATTAGTTGTGTTATCAAGTCTACTCGTTACAGCTATTCCGGTTTATTCCCAAAATGGATTGGCAGTTATTACAACAATGCAGGGTTTCATCTATGGAGCTATTGTATTTGTAATATTGGCAATAGTGGCCACTGTTTATTTTGTATCACAGATCAGTAAATATCAATATGAGGCGAATGTAAAAGCTGGTAAACCAGGGGCTGCAACTGGTCTTAGAAAATGGTGGAGTGACCTGGATAAAAAATATTTTACAAAAGCAGCTTCTGCAGAACAGGAGGCAGATGTTTTGCTTGATCATGATTACGATGGCATTAAAGAACTTGACAATGCATTGCCACCGTGGTGGAAATATGGATTTTATATCACGGTTGTAGTTGCTGTTTTTTACCTGTTGCGGTTTCATGTTTGGAAAACCGGTCCCAGTCCACTGGACGAATACAATAACGAAATGCAGATCGCCGCGGCGCAGCTCGAAAATTATAGAAAGAATCACCAGGAAGCAGTTGATGAAAAAACTGTAAACATGGCTGATGCAAAAGGAGTGGACGCTGGTAAAGCAATCTTTACAAAGACCTGTACGCCTTGCCATGGCGGCAATGGTGAAGGAAATATGGTAGGACCCAATCTTACAGACAAATACTGGTTACACGGAGGTTCTATCAGCAATGTGTTTCACACGATAACATTTGGTGTGCCGGAAAAAGGTATGCAGTCATGGGGGAAGGTATTTTCTTCCGGCGATATTAAAACCCTTGCAAGTTTTGTTTTGTCGTTACAGGGATCTAACCCGCCCAATGCTAAAGCCCCGCAGGGTAATGAATACATTCCGGATTCGGCAAGAACAGACAGCACTGCCGTAAAAAAAGATTCGGCTGCTTCGAAGACTATTGCAACCCGGTAAAACCTTAACGCTATTGAAACATGAATGAGAAGAGTGATATAAACGTGATGAATGATATTTCTGATCTGGTTGATGAAAAAAAAGAATTACCGGACCAATCATTCAGAGATTCTGTTGCCACCATCAATGAGCGGGGGCAAAGAAATTATATTTTCCCTAAAAAACCATCGGGTAAATTTTATAATTGGAGAACAGTTGCTTCAATTATTTATCTCGTTGTTTTTTTTACATTACCATTTATAAAAGTTCAGGGCGAACCCTTATTTCTCTTCAATGTGCTGGAAAGAAAATTTATTTTTTTTGGACAAATATTCTGGCCGCAGGATTTTTTCATTTTTGCCATTGGCTTGCTTACGTTCATCGTCTTTGTCATTTTATTTACTGTAGTATTCGGCCGGGTGTTTTGTGGTTGGACTTGCCCGCAAACCATCTTTATGGAAATGATTTTTCGCAAGATCGAATACTGGCTGGATGGTGATGCAAATGAACAACGTAAGCTAAAACAAATGCCGTGGAATGCTTATAAGATCCGCAAACGGGCAGTGAAGATGGCGGTATTCTATTTTATCTCATTTATCATTGCCAACTTTTTTCTTGCCTATATAATTGGAATGGATAATGTGCTTGCAATGGTAAAAGAAGGAATCGCTGCTAATGCCGGAACTTTTATTTCATTACTTGGGTTTACTACTGTTTTCTTTTTCGTGTATTACTGGTTCAGGGAGCAGGTGTGTATCGTTGTTTGTCCATATGGAAGATTACAGGGCGTGCTGCTTGATAAAAAATCAGTTGTTGTTGCCTATGATTATTTAAGAGGTGAACCAAGAGGCAAGCGGAAAAAAGAGGAAGCATTAGCGGAACTGGGCGATTGCATTGATTGTGCCGCATGTGTCCGTGTATGCCCTACGGGAATTGATATACGGAATGGCACCCAACTCGAATGTGTGAACTGTACAGCTTGCATCGATGCGTGTAATGATATCATGGCAAAGATCAATAAGCCAGCTGGATTGATACGATATGAGTCAGAAGAAAATATTCTACATAATAAAAAATCAAAATTCAATTGGCGATTTGCGGGATATTCTGTTGTGCTCATGGCCTTATTGGGCGTACTGGGTATATTGTTAGCTACCCGTGATGACGTAGATGCAAGAATTTTAAGGACCGCAGGCCAGCTCTACCAGGAAATGCCGGGCGGCAAGATCAGTAATCTTTTTAATATCAAGCTGGCTAATAAAACAAGAAAGGATGTGCCGGTTGTCCTTAAACTTGAAAATATAAAAGGAGAGATACAGGTAATAGCCAGGGAATTGATCGTGCCAAAAGAATCGTATTTCCAAACTCCCTTTTTTGTAAAGATCGACAGCTCATTGATCATAAAAAGAAAAACACCAATTGTGCTTGGTGTTTACCAGGGCGATAAAAAGATCGAAACATTAAAAACAACATTCCTTGGACCTGGCTATTAAAACTATTTAGTATGAAAATTACATGGGGACATAAAATTGCCGGTGCTTACTTACTGTTTGTTATTGGAATAGTTTTTCTTGTCTTTAAGGCGAATAATGAAAAATTTGACCTGGTAACAAAAGATTATTATGGGGAAGAATTGAAATACCAGCAGGTAATTGATCAGTCAGCAAATGCAAATGCTTTATCGATGCAAGTGAAAGAGGAGATAATCAATAATGAATTAGTGATCCGATTTCCGGATGAAATGAAAGGAAAACAAATCGATGGTGATTTTTATTTGTATTACCCCGCCAATGCAACCCGGGATTATAGAAAAACCTTTTCCATCAATAGTGTTGAGATGAAGCAACCCTTACCAACCGGAATGAGCGGAATGTATGAGCTTAAGCTTTCATGGCTGGCGGATGGAAAAAAATATTATTATGAAAAGAAAATATTTTTTTAATGACTATCGAACTAATAGCCACAGCATTTGTCATGGGATTTGCGGGCAGCCTGCATTGTATTGGCATGTGTGGTCCATTAGCTTTGTCTTTACCACTATCGCATTCAAACGTTCTTTCCCGTTTTACAGGCGGCGCTATTTATAATTTGGGAAGGATATTTTCATATGCTGTGCTGGGTTTCATTTTTGGCACAGTTGGAAAACTGTTTCTTACATTTCACTGGCAAAGTCGCTTATCTTTTACATTAGGCGCAATGATATTATTATATCTTCTTATTCCTAAAAAATACTTTCATTTTTCAAAACCGACAGCTTTCAATAAACCTTTCTTAGCATTACGGAAGCAGTTAGGTAAATTATTTCAATCCGGAAATTTCAATTCAGTTTTTTGTATTGGAATTTTAAATGGATTGCTTCCTTGCGGTCTTATTTATTTAGCACTTACTTCATCTATTATTACCGGCAGCTCACTAAACGGCGCATTATTCATGAGTTTCTTCGGGTTGGGTACTTTTCCAGCTATGATGGCGATAATTATTTTGGGCAATTATCTTAATCAACAAATGCGATTAAAAATAAATAAAGCATTACCGGTTTTATTATTTGTAATGGCCACGCTGCTTGTATTGCGCGGATTGGAATTAGGCATACCTTATGTGAGTCCTGCTTATGCCGGTCATACGCCGATAGCCTGCCATGGATAGAAATCCATCCTCTATCTTTGTTCTATGCGTATCGACATATTATCTGTTCTTCCCGAATTGCTCGAGAGTCCTTTGCAACACAGTATCATGAAAAGAGCCCAGGAGAAAGGCCTGCTTGAAGTGTATGTGCATCCTTTACGAAAATGGGCGGTGAATGAGTATGGCCAGGTGGACGATTATCAATATGGTGGTGGTGCAGGCATGGTGATGATGTGTGAACCTTTAGCCAAGGCAATTGAAGAATTAGCTGCCGAAAGAAAGTATGATGAGATCATTTATTTAACACCCGATGGAAAGACATTGAATCAAAAACTGGCCAATAAAATTTCTTTGAAGGAAAAAATCCTTATGATCTGCGGTCATTATAAAGGTATTGATGAAAGGATACGGGAACATTTTGTAACGATGGAAATTTCAATTGGCGATTACGTTTTAAGTGGCGGTGAATTAGCGGCCGCTGTTTTGGTAGATACTGTTGGAAGATTAATACCGGGCGTACTGAATGATGAAACCTCTGCTCTCACAGATTCTTTCCAGGATAATTTATTAGCACCTCCTGTTTATACAAGACCCGAAGATTTCCGGGGATGGAAAGTGCCGGATATTTTAATGAGCGGCAATCATAAGCTCATTGAAGAATGGCGGTATGATCAATCATTAAAAAGAACGGCCGAGAAGAGACCTGATCTCCTGTAACATGATCATGATCGGCGTTCTGTTTGAAATGAGCCGGTCTTTTCAAAAGATCAGCAAGGTCAGCGCATAATACAGCAGGAGTATCAGTATGTTATATGCAAATGTTTTTTTCATGGGATTAGAATTTAATACTACTATAAATCAAATCCATTGCCAAAGCGGGTCTCAAGAGATAGGATTTGTTCTTGCGGTTTTTTTTATTCAATGTTAAAAACACGGTTCATTTCTGCCGCCTTATCTTTGCCCGCATGAGTTTGATACAAGTAAGGATCATTAATCATTCAGATAACCCATTGCCACAATATGCAACACCTGGTTCTTCGGGTATGGATGTAAGAGCATTTTTACCGGCGGCTTTATCTGTTCAACCCATGGAGCGCATCTTAATTCCAACGGGTTTGTTTATAGAATTGCCTGAGGGTCATGAAGCGCAGATCAGGCCACGCAGTGGTTTGGCGGTTAAACATGGCATAACGTGTCTCAATACACCCGGCACAATTGACGCTGATTACAGGGGAGAAATTAAAATAATTTTAATCAACCTTTCAACTGAAACGCAGGTCATACATCCTGGTGATCGTATTGCACAGATGGTGATACAAAAAGTTGAAAAAATAGAATGGATCCATACAAATGAATTGCAGGGAACTGAAAGAGGCCACGGTGGATTTGGACACACTGGAAAAAAATAAAGAATGAATCTAAAAGTTTTAACCGTCATAACAGGGATATTATTAATTGTTGCATCGTCATGCAGAGGCCCTAAAAAAATTCAAACCGCTATCAGTAAAAAAGACACTACCGCGGTGATCGTTGTAAGTACTGATACGGGTGTAAGGCATGAAGACTCGATGCAGTTTATTCAACGAACATTAGACACTATTACCCGGCAAAGGATCCAGTTTACCACTTTCAACGCAAAAGTGGATGTGGACTATACTGGCGGCGATGGAAAAAAATATAATGTGAATGCGAATGTGAGAATGTACAGAGATAGTTTGGTATGGATATCTGTAACTGCTATTTTAGGTATTGAAGCCATGCGTTTGCTTGTTACAAAAGATTCAGTAAAGCTTATTAATAAACTGGATAAAGTGTACACAGCACGAAGTGTAAATTATTTACAGGAAGTAATTGCATTGCCTTTGGACCTTTCTATCTTCCAGGACCTGATCATTGGAAACCCTGTATATCTTGACAGTAATATTGTTTCCTATACAAAATCAGGGGAAGAATTGTCTTTGCTCAGTATTGGATCAGTGTTCCGGCATTTTATCACCTTGCATGCAACAGACAAACTGGTACAGCACAGTAAAATGGATGATGTAGATGTGATGCGCAACCGGACCTGCGACCTGGTCTATGAAAAATATGAAGACAAAAAAGGCGTGCGGTTCTCTACCCGCAGGCAGATCACAGTTTCGGAAAAATCGAAGCTGGATGTAAAGCTGGATTTCAAGAATTATGATTTTAATGAAACGTTAAGTTTCCCTTTTTCTGTGCCTAAAAACTATGACAGGAACTGACGAATAAAATTTATCTTGCCAAATGACGTTATTAATTTTCCATATCCCATGTATCTATCACTCACAATCCCTTGTAGCATGAAAAAACTTATCATTTTTACCGCTATTTTATTTTCTTCTGCCCTAACGCTGCAGGCTCAAACGCAGGACAAGTCTCAAATGGAAAAAGAGAGGGCCGATCTCCAGGAAGAGATCAAATCCATTGAAAAAGATTATAAAATGGTGAAGGGAAAAACCAAAGCTTCATTGGGTGAATTAAATGTGATCAGCAGAAAAATAAATCTGCAGGAACGATACATCAATAATATCAGTAAAGAAATACACTTTATCGATGATGATATTTATATGAGCAGCCTGGAGATCCGCCGTTTAAAGAATCAGCTTGACACACTCAAAGCGCAATATGCGAAGAGCGTAGTGTATGCATATAAGAACAGGAGTAATTATGATTACCTGAATTTTATCTTTTCTGCAACTACTTTTAATGATGCGTTGAAACGTATCACTTATCTTAAACAGTATCGTAACTACCGGGAGAAGCAAGTAGAGACAATTAAAGAAACCCAGGCCCTGATCGCTCAAAGGCAAAAGCAGCAAATCGCTAAAAAGGAAAATAAAAACGTGGCATTAAAAAACCAGAGCAGCCAGGTAGCTGAGTTATCAAAACAAAAAGATGAGAAGGCTAAAATAGTTGGACAGCTTAAATCACAGGAAAAAGAACTGAATAAGCAACTTACGGCAAAGAAAAAAAGAGCTGAAGACCTCAGGAAAGCAATCGCTGCGGTTATCCGGAGAGAAATAGATGCTGCAAAAAAGGAAGCAGCCCGTTTAGCAGAAATTGAAAAAGCGAAGAATGTAACGACTAACCCCACAACAAATCCAACTACACCGACAACGACCACGACAAAACCTGCAGCAACAGCAGCAAAAGAAAAAAGCTTTTTAACTTTCAATAAAGAGGAAGCTGCCTTAGCAGCAAATTTTGAACAGAACAAAGGGAGGTTACCCTGGCCGGTAGATAATGGATTTGTGAGTATTCATTTTGGCGTCTATACAATACCCGAAACAAAGATCAAAGGTGATAATCCCGGCATCACTATTTCCACACCCTCGGCGGGCCAGTCAGTAAAAGCGGTATTTGATGGTGAAGTAGTGGCGGTGCATAACCTCGGCGATGTACAGGCTGTCATTATCCGACATGGAAAATATTTTACTTCATATAGTAATCTTGCATCTGCTTCAGTAAGCAAAGGAAGTAATGTTACAAAGGGCCAGGTGATCGGAAGAACTGCGAATGCCGATGATGGCAGCGGCGGTCAGCTTGACTTTATGTTATTGATCGAAAACCGGGAGCAGAATCCGGAAACATGGTTAAGACGTGGAGGTTAATAAAGAAATTAATCCCGCCTTGAAGCGGGATTTTTTATAAGAATTTTTCATATAGATCTTCATATAAAGGGATCACATTACTGATATCATATTTCATTGCATGTGCGGCGGCTCTTTTTTTGAATTGTTTCAGCACTTCGTTATCCCTTAAAATTTTTATAGCCTGCTGTCCCATTGTTTTTATATCACCCACATCGCCCATATAACCGGTTTCACCCGGAATATTTATTTCTGTCAAACCGCCGGCATTAGTAGTTACTACCGGCACACCGGCTGCCATAGCTTCCAACGCAGCCAAACCAAAACTTTCGTATTCAGAAGGCAGTAAAAACAGATCGGCGATTGCAAGAATATCTTCCATTTGTTCCTGCTTGCCCACAAAACGAACTTCATCACAAAGGTCCAATTCACGGCAAAGATCTTCAGCGGCAGGTCTTTCCGGCCCATCACCAACCAGCATCAATCGGCTCGGGATTTTATCATTTACTTCCTTAAAAATTCTTAGTACATCAGGGATGCGTTTTAATCTTCTGAAGTTGGAAGCATGCATCAATACTCTTTCTCCATTTGGTGCGATCATTTTTTTGAAAGCATCAATAGGTTTGCGGTTAAAACGACTTACATCAACAAAATTTTTTATTACTTCAATCTCTTTTTCAATTTTGAAATGTTTATAGGTCTCATTGCGAAGATTATTTGATACGGCAGTAATGGCATCACTTTCATTGATAGAAAAAGTTACAACTGGTGCATAAGTTTTATCTCTCCCGACCAGGGTAATGTCTGTACCGTGCAAGGTTGTTATGACCGGAATATTTTTTCCTTCTTTCTTCAGGATCTGTTTTGCCATATATGCGGCAGACGCATGGGGTATAGCATAATGAACATGTAACAGATCAAGTTTGTTGTTCTTGATCACGTCTACCATTGTACTTGCCAGTGCGGTTTCATAAGGTGGATAATCAAACAATGGATAAGTAGGGACCTGCACTTCATGATACCAGATATTCGGTGTGAAGGCGCCCAGGCGTACCGGCTGCTGGTAAGTAATAAAATGTACCTGGTGGCCCTTTTGTGCAAGTGCCTTGCCTAATTCAGTTGCTAAGACTCCTGAACCTCCAAATGTCGGGTAACAAACAATTCCAATCCGCATAGTTTTCGTGATCGTCATAGTCCCCGAAGGTAACTACTTAAATTTTATCGGCACTTGCCGCTCATATCAATAATTTGTTACAAAACGAGGCTTTGTTTATTTTCAGCGCTCAAAGAATACACACATGAAAAATTTCGTACTTCTTATCACTACATTCTTCTTTGCCGCAACAAGTTTTGCTCAAACTGAAGATTCAGCGATGATCAAAAAGATATCCGATGAGATACTTTCAAATGGAAAAGCATATGATAATTTGCGGCAACTCACCAAACAGATCGGTGCCCGGTTATCCGGTTCGCCACAAATGGTAAAAGCAGAAAAATGGGGATTGCAAAAGATGCAGGAAAGTGGCGCCGATAAAGCCTGGTTGCAGGAATGCCTGGTACCTGATTGGGTAAGAGGCGGAAAAGATAAAGCCGATGCTTTTTACAATGGCGCGGTAATGGGTGCAAGAAACTTACTTTTATCGCATAAGCAACTTGATGTTCTTGCCTTAGGAAATTCGGAAGGCACAAAAAATAAAGACCTGACGGCTAAAGTTGTTTTGGTTAATTCTTTTGAAGAGTTAGAAAAGAAAAAAGACTCCATCAAAGGAAAGATCGTCTTCTATAATTATAAATTCAATCCAACATTCATTAAAACTTTTCAATCTTATGGCGATGCGGTGCAGTATCGTGGAGGTGGTGCAAGCCGTGCTTCCAAATATGGCGCATCCGCTGTTATTGTAAGAAGTATGACGCACAGCGCCGATAACAATCCGCACACAGGTGCCCTACGGTATGATACAACGTTTCCAAAGATCCCTGCCCTGGCTATTGGTCTCAAAGATGCTGATTGGCTTAGCCAGCAATTACAAAATGATAAGATCATCAATGTTACGATAAAAACCAATGCACATTTTTTGCCTGATACGATCGGTCATAATGTGATCGGTGAATTGGCAGGTTCTGAATTTCCGGATCAGATCATAACTATCGGTGGGCATTTAGATTCGTGGGATCCGGCCGAGGGTGCACATGATGATGGTGCAGGAGTAGTACATACAATTGAAATATTAAGAGCATTAAAAGCGATCGGGTACAGGCCAAAGCATACGATCCGGTTTGTTTTATTTATGAACGAAGAAAACGGTTTACGCGGCGGCACTAAGTATGCTGAAGAAGCAAAAGCAAAAAATGAAAAACACATTTTCGCATTAGAAAGCGATGCGGGGGGATTCACTCCACGTGGTTTTAGCTTTGGTGGCACACCCGAACAATTAAAAAAATTACAAAGCTGGGTGCCGTTGCTTTATCCGTATGGAACCTATGAGATAACAGATGGCGGAGGTGGTGCTGATATTGGGCCATTGAATCGTTTATTAAAAACACCGGTATCAGAGTTGGGACCGGATTCACAGCGTTATTTCGATTATCATCATGCAAGAAATGACGTATTTGAAAATGTAAATAAACGGGAACTGGAATTAGGCGCAGTTAATATGGCCGCTTTGATTTATTTAATCGATAAATATGGATTGTAATGATTATTGAGACTTTACAGAAACTATTCAAAAGAGATCTTGAAAAACTAAAGCAGGAAATAAGCCTTTACCGCGAGGAAAAGGATTTATGGGTGACCGACAAAGGCATTGCCAACTCTGCAGGGAATCTTTGTCTTCATCTTGCAGGGAATCTTAATACATATATTGGAGCGGAAATAGGCAAAACTGGTTATACCCGTAACAGGGATTTAGAATTCTCTCAAAAGAATGTTCCCCGGCAGGAATTGATAAAGATGATTGAGAATACAATTACTGTTGTAGAGGACGGACTTAATAAGCTAAATGAAGATGATCTTGAAAAAGAATATCCTTTGCTTGTGTTTAAAGAAAAAACATCAACAGGATATTTTTTAATACA
>Ga0105249_10002230_pt1 | contig 16799 bp, 17 predicted proteins | sample KBSS44metaG_FD_81522 | JGI IMG/M metagenome (GOLD analysis project Ga0105249, IMG submission 81522) | Switchgrass rhizosphere microbial communities from Kellogg Biological Station, Michigan, USA - KBS S4-4 metaG | ecosystem: Host-associated > Plants > Roots > Rhizosphere > Soil | place...
GCAGCGCGCGCGCCAGGTTGTTGGTCCGGTGCGTGAAATCACGCCATTGCACGACGTGATCGGCATGGATCAGCGCGGGACGTGACGGATCCACCATCGTGTCCACGGCATCGAGAATGTCGCCGTAATTCCAACCCGCCGTCGAACTGATGCCGGACATGTTTCCCCCCATTGCGCAGTCGTCGAGACGATAGCACAGCCGCTATCCGTTCAGACTTGGCGACCCGAGTGCGTTACGCTGTCCGCCCTCCCCCGCATCCATCGAGTCGATGAGCGAAGAAAAGCTGCCCACCTTTGCCGACTTCGACCTGATTCCACAGGTGCTCGCCGCCGTCCGCGATGTCGGCTACGAGACGCCGACGCCGATACAGATCCCCACCATTCCACACCTGTTGGCGGGCCGCGACGTGGTCGGTCAGGCGCAAACCGGCACCGGAAAGACGGCGGCATTCGCGTTGCCCTTGTTGTCGCGTCTCGATCTGAAGCGCGCCGATCCGCAGATTCTCGTGCTGACGCCGACCCGCGAACTGGCGATTCAGGTCGCGGAAGCGTTCCAGTCGTACGCGGGTCACCTGCGCGGCTTTCACGTCTTGCCGGTATACGGCGGTCAGGATTACGCGGTGCAGCTGCGTCAGTTGAAGCGCGGTGTGCACGTGGTCGTGGGCACGCCTGGTCGGCTGATGGACCACATGCGGCGAGGCACGCTGAAGCTCACGGGATTGAGCACGGTCGTGCTGGACGAAGCCGACGAGATGCTGCGGATGGGATTCATCGAAGACGTCGAGTGGATTCTCAGTCAGACGCCGCCGACGCGGCAGGTGGCGCTGTTCTCCGCGACCATGCCGGCCGCCATCCGGCGTATCGCACAACAGTATTTGCGCGATCCCGCGGAAATCACCATTAAGTTGCGCACCACGACCGCCGAGACGATCCGTCAGCGCTACTGGATCGTCACCGGCGTACACAAGCTCGATGCGCTCACGCGCCTGCTCGAAACCGAACCGTTCGACGGCGTACTGGTGTTCGTACGCACGCGCATCGCGGCGGTCGAACTCGCCGAACGGCTGCAGGCGCGCGGTTACGCAACGTCGGCGTTGAACGGCGACATGCCGCAGAAGCAGCGCGAACAGACGATCACCCGCTTGAAGGCGGGCAAGCTCGACATTCTCGTCGCCACCGATGTCGCGGCGCGAGGGCTCGACGTCGAACGCATCAGCCACGTCATCAACTTCGATATTCCGAACGACACCGAAGCATACGTTCATCGCATCGGTCGCACCGGCCGTGCGGGACGCAGCGGCGAAGCGATCCTGTTCGTGGCGCCGCGCGAGCGACATCTGTTGCGCGCAATCGAGAAGGCAACGCGCCAGCAGATCGAACCGATGGAGTTGCCGTCGGCCGAAACGGTCAACGACAAGCGCATAGCCAAGTTCACGCAACGCATCACCGATACGCTCGCCACACGCGACCTCGACTTCTTCCGCGACATCGTCGTGCGTTACCAGCAGCAGCACGACGCGGACCCGGTCGACATCGCGGCTGCGCTCGCGCAATTGGCCCAAGGCGACAAGCCGCTGCTCGTGAAAGACATCATTACGCTCGACAAGCGGCCGTCGCGCGACGAAGAGCGTCCCGAACGGGCACGCCCTGACAAGCCCAAAAGAGGGCCACGAGCACCGGCGCTCGAGGTGCCTGCAGGCGCCGGCGTGGAGCTGTATCGCGTCGAGGTGGGGCATACGAACGGCGTGCAGCCGGGCAATCTGGTTGGCGCGATCGCCAACGAGGCAGGACTCGCGAGCTCGAACATCGGCCGCATCGAGATCTACGACGCGTACAGCACCATCGAGCTGCCCGCAGGGATGCCGAAAGAGGTGTTCCGGCTATTGAAAAACGTGTGGGTTTCCGGCCGTCAACTCGACATCAGCAGGATGGGCACCGCACCGCCGCCGAGACCGATCAAGAAACGCGGCGTGGCTCCGCGCAAATCGAACGCCGACAACAAGCTGCGCAAACCCGCAAAGGAACGCAGCTGACGCGCTTCCCGAAACGCCGATAGATCGCTTGCCTATGCCCCGCGAGCCGCGCAAGATTGCGCATCGCTCGCGTACCCGCGCTGCCAGGAGGAAAAGCATGAGTGTCGCATCGAAGTTGGTCCATCGCGGGATGGGTCGGTAAACGATAAGGCTGGCGCCCACGTTCCTCTCTCGAGCTCCCCTTCTCACCCTTCCCATTCTGCTGTCGTCATTCAACGGGTCATCCGGTAATCGGATTGCCCACGACATAGCACTCGCCGACGTCGAACGTCGCGATTGATGAAGGGTGATCGATGACTAAGCAATACACGCTCTCGGGCCTCGGCTGGAGAGCATTCTTCCAACAGCAGCTCTCGATCGACGAGGTCGAGCAGTCGCGCCCGGCCCGTGTGCTGACGGTTCAACGCAGCGGCATCACGGTGGGCGATACACAAGGCGAGCGGCACATCGCGCTGGCCAGCAAGTGGTTCTCACTACCCGCGGAGCAACGTCCCGCCATCGGCGACTGGGTACTGCTCAGCGAACAAGGCGACGCGGTAACGCGAGTGCTCGACCGCTGTAGCGTCTTCACGCGCGTAACGGCCGGCGTGAAAACCGATCTGCAGGTGATAGCGGCAAACGTCGATACGCTGTTCGTCGTCACATCGTGCAACGACGAGTTCAACGCATCGCGTCTCGAACGCTATCTCGCGCTGGCGATGGAGGCGCACGTCGACGCCGTGGTGGTCATGACGAAAGCAGACTTGTGCGACAGCGTCGATGAATACGTCAGCGCCGTCCGCGGCGTGCACAAGAGCGTCGCGATCGAATGCGTCAACGCGCTCGATCCGGCGGCGATCGACGGCGTTCGCGCGTGGTGTCTTCCCGGCCAGACGGTCGCGCTGATCGGATCGTCCGGTGTCGGCAAATCCTCGCTGCTCAACAGCCTCGCCGGTGAGCGCAAGCAAGTGACCGGCGGCATCCGCGAGTCCGACTCCAGCGGGCGACACACCACCTCGCACCGGTCATTGCACCTGCTGCCCAACGGCGCCTTGCTGCTCGATTCGCCCGGCATGCGCGAATTGAAGATGGTCGATGCAGAACAGGGTGTGACCGAAATGTTCGCCGATGTCGGCGACCTGGCGCTGCAATGTCGATTCAACAACTGCGGACACGAGGACGAACCGGGTTGCGCGGTGCAGGCGGCGATCACCTCCGGCGTGCTCGACGAACGGCGTTTGCACAACTATCGCAAACTGCTGCGCGAGCAGGCACGACACACCGACTCGATTGCCGTGCAACGACATCGCAACCGGCAGTTCGCCAAGCACGTGAAGCGAGTGGTGGCAGCGAAAGACAAACGACGCTGATGGATCAGCGTTGTGCCGCCGCGATGCGTTGCGCCGCGCGTTCCATGTCGGTGAGGCCGATGCTGTGCTTGCTCAGGTTGTAGCCGGTGATGTTGACGCCGCGCACCAGATAGCGCTCGACGCGCTCGCCGTCCATGTCGACGTCGACGATGTTGATGCAGCAGGCATCCTGCTCGATGCTGACGGTGCCTTGCCACGGCAGATTCATCATGTGGTTCAGCAACACGCGATTGACGCCGCCGTGCGCAACGATCAACAGCGTGCGCCAGCTGCGATCGCGCACGAGCGCGGTAAATGCCGGCACCACGCGATGCTCGAAATCGGCGAAGCGTTCGCCGCCCAGAAAACGCGAATCGGCTTGCGCGGCATCAGCCCACGGATTCGCCACGTGCCGGATCCACGTCTGCATGTCGGTGACGTCGTCGAAGCGATCGCCGCCGCGGATTTCTTCGAGTTCCGGTACCACTTCCAGCGCGGGCGCTTTGCGCGTTCCGAGGATGAAGCCGGCCGTGGCGCGCGTGCGCGGCAATCCGGAGCACACCGCGCGATCGAACTCGACTTCTGCGAGCACCTCGCTCTGCCGGCGCGCCTGATCCTGTCCGTTGGGGGTCAATCCGACGATGCGCGTATCGGCAACCGGGGTACCGTCGTCCTGCAGATACGCGGCTTCTGCATGGCGTAGCAGATAGATCCGTCTGCGGTCCGGATCGCGGAACATCTATGACCGCCGCTGCGACACGATCACTTCGTACCGTCCTTTCGGACCGATGAACGACGATGCGAGCCACGACGTGATGCTGACGACGATCGCACCGAGCAGTGCAGCGCCGAAGCCGCTCAATCTGAATCCGTCGAGCAGCGCGGCAACGAGACCAAACATCGCCGCATTCACCACCAGAATGAAAAGACCGAGCGTGATCAGCGTAAACGGCAGCGTGATCAACAGCACGATCGGCCGCAGCAGCGCGTTCACGATGCCGAGCCACAACGCCGCGAAGAGCAACGTCCAACCGCCTTTGATGTCGACGCCCGGTACCAGTTGCGACGCCACCCACAAGCCGAATGCCGAAATCGCGAGACGCAGTAGGAATCCGTTCATGGGGTTTAGCGCAACTCAGCGCTGACGAACGAGTCGCTCGCTCGCCATCGGAGCCGGTACCAAAGGCCGCTCGGGGCCGTCGACCAGACTCGTGCGCAGGTTGCTGATCAGGTGTTCTTCGGCGTATTCCTGTGTGTCGAGCGCGAGACGTTCCTGCGCGAGCTGCAATTCGTGAATCACGTACATCACGACGATCGACAGCGTCAGCGCGGTGAACGTCGAGTTGAACGACACGCCGAGGCCGCCCGTCAACGCGCCGGGGTTGTTGCTGCTCAACGCGAACTGGGCGCTCTGCAACGCTTCACCGAGACCGCGCACCGTGCCGACGAACCCGATCGCCGGAATCGACCACGCGCCGAAACGAACCATCGCCAGCTCCGAGTCCATTCGCGCGGCTTCGATTTCCACCACCTGGTGCACCGTCGTCGCGGCATCCTGCACGTTCTGCGTCGCGCCGAAACGCTTCAACGCCGAGCGCAGCACGCGCGGCACCACCGATTCGGTCAGCCCCGGCGGAATCTGATCGAGCTGGCGGATGTGGTCGCGCACATCGTCAGGCAGCACGCAGGAACCCGGCGACATCTGCATCAGATCCTGATCGAGCAGCCGGCGAAAGCGCTTCACTTTATAACCCTGGCGCGCCGCCAACAGCAGCGACCACAGACACATGATGATGGCCGCTTCCGGCTCCGGCTCCTGAATGATCACCAGAATGGAGCGTTTGCCCTGATAGTTCGGGTCGGCGTTGACGAGGGTCTGCTGCTCCACCATGAAATGCTCCGCCGCCGGACGCACGTAAATCGCGTAAGTCGCCTGAACGATCAGCGTGAGGATCAACAACATGCCGACGTTGAAGATCCGGTCGAACGTCTTGTTCGTCTCGAGGTTCGAAAGGAAGCTCAAACCGGCCATAACGACACTCCACTGCTGCGCGGATTTTCCGTCGTTCCCGAAACCCTGTCCATCGGCGCGGTCCCGCAGTCGGACGACCCTGTAGTGGCGTCGTCATCGCACATTCATGTAGTACAAAAGGGGCACAAAGCGCTACTGGCCTCGTGCGCGGCGCAGTATAGAGTCGCGCGATGGCAAAGATCTCACCCGTTCTCCCCGACGACTGGCTGGCGACCTACATCCGCAACTACGTGGTCGACACGCTGGCACCGTCAGAACGGATGCAGTTCCGGATGGCGTGCGGTCGCGGCCCCGAAGCGGTTGCCGAATGGGTCGACGCAACACTACCGAAATACGCGTCGGTGTGGCGGCGGCTGAAGAGCGCGCAGCGACAGCGTCGTTTCCGCGCGGTGCCAAGCACGGAAAAGTGGATGACCGACTGGAAAGCCGCCGAACGCACGCTCGGCAAGCACATCACCGCGACGTTGCGTCGCAGCCGCGTCGCGCTCGGCAGAGCGCAGAATGCGACGCCCGCCGAAATGCTCACCGCCGCGCTCGCCGCGTTCGAAGCGGCGTTGCCCGAAACGCCGTCGCGTGGATCCTCTGCGCATGTCGAAGACACCGCCCATCCGCCGCGCAGCGCCGAGCGCAGTCCTACTGCGAAACGGTGAAGCCGACTTTCCGCCTGGTCTTGCCCTCACCCGCCAGGTAGCGCGTAAGAAACTCCGCTGAGTAATCGAGCTCTTCGACCGGCACTTCCGGGTGCAGACCAGGATTCGCGTGGATGCGTTTGTCTTCAGACGCCATCCGGTCGAACAGGTCGAGGTATTGTTCGCGGGTGAACAGCTCGTCGTGCAGCTGCATCAGGAACAGCACCGGACAGGCGATCGATGCCGCGGCATCGCAGATCCGTTGGCGATAGAACTCCGTCGGACCGGTAACGCCCATCAGTCCGAGCACCGCCACGCGGATACGCGGCTCGGCGGCCACGAGCGGTGCGCCGAAGATCGTACCCATAGACAGACCCCAATAGCCGACCGGTCCGGAACCGACGTCGTGGAGCTGCTGCACCGCGTCCAGGGCGGCCCGCCAGTCGCCGAGCATGTCGTCGACACATCCGTCGCGCCGCCACTCCACGGCAAACGCACCGCGAGCGCCGTCGCCGATCTTGCGGCGGCCGTGTACAGGTCCGTCGATTGCCAATGCCGAGAATCCCGATTCGGTGACCAGCTTGCGCGCCACGTACGGAATCGGCGACTGGTGACGGTCGCCGGACGCGCCGTGCCCGAACAGCACCAACGGTTTTCCGGCCGATCGGTGCTCGGGGGTCAGGAGCACGCCGGGCACGTTTCTATCGCCGCGCGTCAACATGAATTCGCGTTGCTGAACGCCGCCGCCCGTTTGTTCCTCCAACCACCGCAAACCGCTCATGAACTCTCCTCGACCGGTAACAGCCGCCATATGTAGAGGAAATGCCACGATACGCCGGCGAGCACGAGCAGATGAAACAGTTCGTGCGGGCCGACGACGCCAGGTACCGGCTGTGGCCATCGCGCGAACTCGAGCACGGCGCCGGCGGTATAGGCGAGCGCACCCCAAACGAGCGGACCGAGGGGTGGCCAGCCGTATCTGCGCCGAAGCGAGACCAACGACACGATGCCGACCCAACCGAGCCCGAGGTACAGCGTCAGCCCGACCCATTCCGGGATGCGATCGAAGAACACCGCCTTGAACACGATGCCGGTAATCGCGCAGGCCCACACCACGCCCAGCACGCCCCACCGCATCACCCCGCGAAACTGAATCACGTGGATCGGCGTATACGTCGCGGCAATCAGGAAGAAGATTCCCGCGTGGTCGAGACGCCGCAACACCGCGCGCGCCGCGCCGCCCGGATCGAGCAGGTGGAAGACGCCACTCATCGCCAATGCGAACACCACGCCAGCGACGTACACCACGAGCGCAATCACCCGCAGCGTATTGCCGCGTCCACGCGCGATCAGCAAGGCGCCCACGATCGCGAACACGACCGCGCCGGTCAGGTGCGTCAACGAACTGACCGGGTCGCTGAATCCGGCGATGGGAATCGTTGATGTATTCACGAACGCACGGTGCCTATGATGGCATCGGCTCGGCGATGGTCTCGGCGCTCATGATCACACTGCACCATCTGAACAACTCCCGTTCGCAACGCATCCTGTGGCTGCTCGAAGAACTCGAACTGCCGTACGAGATCACCATCTATCAGCGCGACTCGGAGACGCGCCTCGCACCGGATTCGTTGAAGAAGGTGCATCCGCTCGGCAAGTCGCCGGTGATCACCGACGGCGCCACGATCGTCGCCGAATCCGGCGCCATCATCGAGTATCTGACGCGCAAGCACGCAAACGGCCGACTGGCGATCACCGACCCGAATGCTCCGGAGTTCGCAGACTACCTGCATTGGCTGCACTACGCGGAAGGCTCCGCCGTCACCCCGATGCTGTTCGAGTTGTACCTGCGGTTGCTGGGCGGCGGAACCGAGCAGTTGTCGGGCACCGTCAACGCACAGATCGTGCAACAACTCACCTATATAGAAGGTGCACTGAAGCAGCGTAGCTTCTTCGTTGGCTCGCGCTTCACCGCCGCGGACATCCAAATGACGTTCGTGCTCGAGTTCGCGCAAGCGAGCGGCCGCGTGTCGGGCTATCCTCGGCTGCAGGATTATCTGCGCCGGATGCATGACCGCGCGGCGTATCGACGCTCGATCGACAAAGGCGGCGAATACAGCCTCGGGCAGTTCGGCAAGCGCGCCTGATTCGCGCGCTACGACGCCGCGTCGGTCTCGCCGAAGTCGGCCGCGAACATGTCCCACCCGGCCACGCACAACGCCGCGATGATCGGGCCGATCACGAAGCCGGATAGCCCGAACGCGGTGATGCCGCCGAGCGTCGACAGCAGGATCAGATAATCCGGCATCTTCGTATCGCGGCCGACCAGAATCGGACGCAGGAAGTTGTCGACGAATCCGATCAGCACGCCCATCACCAGGAGTGCGACGCCTTTCATCACTGCACCGGTTGCAAACAGCCATGCCGCGGCCGGCAGCCAGATCAGCGACGTTCCGACTGCGGGAAGGATGGACAGGATCGTCATGACCACGCCCCAGAAGACGGCGCCGGTGATACCGACCACGGCCAGCGCTAACCCACCGAGCGTCCCCTGAACGATCGCGACCACTACCGTGCCTTTCAACGTTGCGCGCGAGACCTCGGCGAACTTGCGGAACAGACGCCGCTCGCGCCGATCGCCGAGCGGTATCACCTGCACCAGACGCTCCAACAGCGCCGCACCGTCGCGCACGAAGAAGAACACCATGTACATCATCAGGAAGAACTGCACCGTAAGGCTCAATGTGTTTTGTCCGATTGTGAGCGCGCGGCCTGCCAGGAAACGGCTAGCTGTCACCGCCGCAGACGACAACCATTCGCTGACGTTGCCCGGATCGATTCCGACGCGCGTCAGCAGGTCGTTGACGATCGGCATCGCCTTCGCCGACCACTGCATCGGCGCGTTGAGGTCGATCTCGCCGCTGGTCACGCGCTGATACAGCGACAGCGTCTCGCGCGTCACGGCGACGCCGACGAAGAACAACGGAAGGATCACGATCAGCAGGATCGCAACCAGCACCAGCATTGCGCTCAACGATGCGCGGCCGTTGAGCCGAGCCATGAGCCGAAGGTGCACCGCATGGAAGAGACTCGCGAGCAACGCCGCCCAGAACACGGACTCGAGGAAGTCGCGCACGATCCACAAGAAGCCGATCGTCGCCACCATCAGCAGCACGACGAAGAACACGTCCTCGATCGAAAAACTGCGCTTCATCGTGGGACCTCAACGAAACAGTGCGCGGGCCTGTTCAGCGTACCTTGTCCGAAACGCCACACATAGGTTGATGCGTTCCAGTACCTGATCGAGCGTGCGGCGTCCCCCGTCGATACGGTTCAGACGCGGTTCGAACAGCGCCGACACCGCCTCGGCGCGCTCCGCGCTGCAATACGAGGCGGCGGCGTACATCACGACGTTGCGCTCGAATGTCGGCGCCTTGTCGAGCAACGCATCGACGTTCGCCGACAACCATGGCCAGTTTCGCTCCGCCTGCTCTGCTCTGAACATCGATCCGAGCAATGTCAGGTAATCATCGCCATGCACCGCGTCCTCCAGCGCAAGTCGTTGCGCCAGACCGGCATCGTTGGCGGATCCGATGGCATCGAGGAATGCGACGCGCAGTACCGGATCGTTCGTATCCTTCAATCGTGCTATCAGATCGGTCGCAAAAGCCGCATCGGCGTCTTGCGCCGCGACGCGCAATGCGGGCCCCACGAGATTTGCGTCGAGCTTGTCGCGGTGCAACTGCCCGTCGGTTCCGAAGCCTGTGAACGAGAGCGCCTGTCTGGTCAGTTCCGCGCGCAGCGTCGGGTCGCCACCGTCGAACGCGAGCACGCTCGTCAGCCATGCGCGCGTCAATCGCTCTTCGTCGCTGGTGGTTCCGTGTTTGTCGAGTTCGCCCAGCACCGGACCGTACAACGCGCGCAGTCGCGCACGCGATACAGCGCGCCCGGCGTCGTCCAGCGCGTTCAGCTGCACCAGCCGCCACACGCCGATCGGACTCATCAGCAGATACCGCTCGCCGCCCTTCAGCAATGGTGACAGGCGGCCGAAGAAACTCGACAGCTCGGCTGAGCCTGCCTCGACGCTCGCGACGATGCTGTCCGCCACGGCCAGGCGTTCGCCGGCGTCGAGTTCGGTCGTCATCACCGACGTCAGTCGATCGAGGCGTGTTTCGTCGAGGTGCCATCGGTAGTAACCGCGCCCACCCCGATTCGGCATGATCCAGTTCGGACAGCCGTCAACGCCGTCGAGGGTCACCTCCGCCGTCGGTTCCGAAAACACCACGCACTGTTCGCGCACACCATCGACCACGCCGACGCGCATGCAGACCGGAACATCCCACTGCTGCCGTGCGTCTGCTTTCGATCCGACCGGCAAGGAACGTTGCTGCGACAACGTAACGGTCGCCTGCTGCTGGGCTCCGCAACGCAACTGCACGTCGATCAGCGGCGTGCCGGCAAGTTCGGTGAACGTCTTCATGATGCCGCTCAGCTCGGCGCGTCCGGAGGATTCCACCAACGACGCCACCAGGTCGCTCATGTCCGCGGATCCGCCGGCGTGGCGTTTGAGGTGTGCCCGCACGCCCTCGCGAAACGCGCCTTCGCCGATGAACCCTTCGAGCATGTTCAACACCCCCGCACCTTTTTCGTACGTGATGCCGTCGAACGCGTTGGTGATGTCGTTGAAATCTGCGATCGGCTCGCGGATACGTCTCGCGCTTGCGAGCCCGTCGGCGTCCATCGTCGCCAACGCCGAATGCACCAGTCCTTCGCTCGCGCGGTAGCTCGGCCGCCATTGCTGCACGATCTTGCTGCTCATGAACGTCGCGAACGCCTCGTTCAACCACAGGTCGTCCCACCACGGCATCGTCACCGAGTCGCCGAACCACTGGTGTGCGAGTTCGTGTGCGTGCACGCCGGCGAACGAACGTTGCTGGTCGAGCGGCGGCGTGTCGCCGAACAGCATCAGGTATTCCCCGTACGTGATCAGCGCGGCGTTCTCCATCGCGCCGATCTGCGACGGCACCGCTACGAGGTCGAGCTTCGCGAACGGATACGGCTGGCCGAAGTAGTCGGCGAGCAGCGCGACGATCTCCGGCGTGTTCGCGAGCGCGAACTCGAACTCACTGCCGTGTCCGCGCGTTGCAAGCCCGCGCAGTGGCGGCGATGCGGGATCGTCAGCGAGTCTTCCGCCGTCGGCGATATCGAGCGGACCGACCGCAAACGCGACCAGATAGGTGGGAAGCGGCGGCGTCGGTTCGAACGCGACGCGCTTCGAATCGTCGGGCAGTGTCGCGATCTCTGCGATCGGCGTATTGGCCGCCACCGTGGCCGTCTTGGGTGCGACGATGCTGAGCGTAAACGGGGTCTTGAATCGCGGCTCGTCGAATCCCGGGAATGCCCCACGCGCATCGATGGGCTCGAACTGCGTGAACGCATACCAGTCGCCGTTTACCTGCTCGTGGAACAGCCCTTCGAGGAGATTGCTGAAACGGGCGTGATAGCTGATGTCGAGTTGCGCGGTTTGCGGTGCGATCTGCCGCGACAGCGCGATTCGCGCCACGCCGTCGCGGGAAATCTGCGCGTACGTCGCCGCGACAACTGCATCGCCGGCGCGCAACGACACTTTGTCGATCGCGAGCCCGCGGCCGTGAATCCAGAATCCATCGGTGGCTTCGTCGAAGCGGATGTCGATGCGCACGCGTCCGGAGAAAGTTTCGCGCTCGGGTACAACCGTCAGATCGAGCTGGTATGCGAGCGGCGTAATGCCCATCGGCAATTTCAGCTTCGGTGCAGCGGCCTCCTGCGGCGACGTGGCTACCGCCGCCGTTTCACTGGAGGCGATGGGGAGGCTCGGTTCGCTGCTCGCCGGCGTCGGGGGGTTCGTCTCCTGCGCGCGCTCACCGCAACCGGACATCAACACCGCGGCAGCGAGCAACGCCGTTAGCCTCCGCCACGCCACGTCAGTCGACTTCGGTGATCCGCCGAACGGTATAGCCGCCGGAACGCTCGTCGGCTTCGAGTTCGAGTAAACCGCGGTTCTGCGCCTCTTCGAGCAGGTCGCTGAACGACGCGAAGCCGTAGTAGCGTTCGTTGAACCCCGGACGGCGCCGGCGCAGCGCCTGTTTGATCATCGATCCCCACAGCTTGTCGCCGTGTCCGCGTTCGGCGTTCAGCGCATCTGCGGTTTCGATGACGAGATCGAACGCTTCCTGAACCTGTCCGCCCTCTTTTTGTGCGGCATCTTCTTTCTGGCCGGCATCTTCTTTTTGGGGCGCTTCGTCCTTCTTCGCGCCGGTTTTGTCGCTGTCGGTATCACCCTGCTTCTTCGCAGGACGACGACGACGCTTGCGGCTCGACTCTTCCTGCCGCACCAGATCGTCGTAATAGATGAACTCGTCGCAATTGCTGATCAGGAGGTCCGACGACGAGTTCTTCACGCCGACACCGATCACGGTCTTGTTGTTCTCGCGCAGCTTGCTGACCAGCGGCGAGAAGTCCGAGTCGCCGCTGATGATCACGAACGTGTCGACGTGCGCCTTGGTGTAGCAGAGGTCGAGCGCGTCGACGACCATGCGGATGTCGGCCGAGTTCTTGCCGGACTGGCGAACGTGCGGAATCTCGATCAGCTCGAATGCCGCCTCGTGCATAACCGCCTTGAATTCCTTGTAGCGCTCCCAGTCGCAGTACGCCTTCTTCACGACGATGCTGCCCTTCAGCAACAGCCGCTCGAGCACGTGACCGATGTTGAACTTCGAATACTTCGCATCCCGCACGCCGAGCGCGACATTCTCGAAATCGCAGAACACGGCGAGGTTGCGGTCGTCGATATCAATGGCCATTCAGCGTTCCGGTGTGATCGTGGGTGAGAGGTGGCGCAGTATACTCCACGCCCTCTCCGATCAAGGGACGCCTCGATGCGCAATCCGGTACTGGTCATCGGCAACAAGAACTACTCGTCGTGGTCGCTGCGCCCGTGGCTGCTGCTGAAGGCCAACTCCATCGCGTTCGACGAAGTGCGTGTGCCGCTGTACCAACAAGGCAGCAAGGTCGCGATCCAGGCGCACGCGCCCGCAGGACGTGCGCAATATGGAAAAGTCCCGATTCTCCACGACGGCGCGACTACCGTGTGGGATTCGCTCGCGATCTGCGAGTACGCGGCCGAACGTTGGTCGTCGATTCACGGTTGGCCCGCGGATCCCGTGCGGCGCGCCCATGCGCGTGCGATCAGTGCCGAGATGCACTCCGGGTTCGCCACGCTGCGCAGCGAAATGCCGATGAACTGCCGGCGTGAGCGCGCGCCGGTAACGCAAGGGCCACAACTTCAGGCCGAGATCGATCGCGTCGTCGACATCTGGACGACCTGTCGGGCAACCGCGCAGGCCGGGCCGTTCTTATTCGGTGAATTCGGTATAGCCGACGCAATGTACGCGCCGGTGGTATTGCGCCTCACGATCTATCAGGTGCAGCTGCCGGTCGTCGCGCAGACATACGCCGACACGATGCTCGCGTTGCCGTCGATGCAGGAATGGCTCGCCGCGGCGCGCAACGAAACGGAAGTGCTAGAGAAGTTCGAGCGCTAAACCAGTTCTCTGCCATAGCGTTTGCGCTGCAGATGCGGCGTGCTGCGTGTGTCCGGTCGTGTGTCGTATCCGAGCAATGCCACGAGTCGCTCGGTTGCTCCGGCAATCGGGCTGACGCGATGCAGCGAATGACGACCCGCGAAGATCAACAGCGTGCCCGGCGTCATCGGCAGTCGCGTTACTTCGTCCATGTCGCCGGCGAGTACGCGCGACACGCCGGGATAGTTCTCGTCGATTGCGCTTCGAAGTTTCGGCGCCACTTCGAAATCACCGCCCATGTCGGCGTCGCGCAGCGCCAGAGACACGACGAAGTCGGTCTGGTCGTAGTGCCATTGCAGCTCGTCGCCGTCGCCCATTACCGCGAGATTCAACGCGCCCATCGGATCGGCGTATTGATATAGCGGCGCGCGTTCGAGCACTGCGCTGACGAACTCGATCACCGGCCGCCACTCATACAGCCGGCGGACCGGCGACTCGGCGGGGAACTGGTCGTAAGCGACGACTCCGACGCTGTAACGCTGCCGGATCGCGCGCGGATGATCCTTCGACCATTTCGGATCGGGGTCTTCGAGATAGGCGGTTCCCTGGCCAACACTTTTGTACTGCTGCGATGCCAGCGACTCCGCGTCGGCGATACAGCGCGCGAGTCCCTTCGCCGACAGAAACGCCGGCGCTTCGGCGGCGCCGGTTTTCCGCAGCGACGCGCGCAGCGAAGCGACCTGTGTTGCAAGCGTCGCCGATTCCGGCTCGGTGATCGGATAGCGCGCCAGATTGATGAAGTCGGCCACATCTGTCATCACGGCATGCCTTCGCTCGTTCACGGGTGCGATGCGCGGACCAGCCGTGCACCGTCCGCCAGATGATCCTGCCAAAGGTACGCGGCGAGCAACGGCTCGTCCGCCGTTCGCATCGCGTGCGGCTCCATCGACACATGGCATATCACGTCGCCCGGGGCGCGCTGCCGCCAGATACGATCACCCTGCAGCCATTCGGCGTGGCCCGCCGCTACCGCGTAGATCTCCGCCGCCGAGTGCGCGTGTTCGGGATACGTGACGTGCGGGCCAAGCAACAGCAGACCGAGCGCGATGTCCCGATGCCGCAGATGTCCGTGCGGCCCGACCAGTTCGCAGTACGCATAACCGTCGAGGAACGCCGCGCCTGCGTAGTTCGGGTTCTGGCGCCACTGCAACTTGCTCTGAAGGCGAGCGACGTTCGCGCAGATCGGCTGCGTATCACTCGTCCCGAGTTGCAGCGCAGTTCGCAGGTGGTCCACTGCGCGCAACCGTTGGATCGACTGAACAGTCGCATCGAGTCGCGCGCCGGTCGCGAATGGTGCGTCTCTTCGCAGCAGCGACGCAAGCCCGGCGATCAGGTCGCGCCATTCGAATTCGCCCTCTCGATCCGCGTCAATTTCGCCTTTCCCCCTTAACACGGGCGTTCGTTGTGATAACCTTAGCGCCCCGTACAAAGCCACATTCGTTGAAGGACGATCTCATGAAAACAAAACTGTTGGTTCTCGGGTTGCTGGTCGCCCTTGCAGGCTGCCAAAGTTCTGAGTCGAAGAAGGAAATTGCGGACCTCACCGCCCGCGTAACCGCCAACGAGAAGGCCGCAGCCGATGCGATGGCCGCTGCACGCGCTGCCCAAGGCGGCAACGCTCAGGGCATTGCTGCAGCTCAAGCTGCTGCCGACAAAGCGATGGCCGCCGCGCAAGAAGCGAGCGACCGCGCGAAGCGCGTCAGCGAAACCTGCTGCACCCGCAAGTAAATCTCTCTTTAGGCAAAGCGAAGTCGTTAGTTCAGCGCAGCAGATTGCTGGGCTGACTGCATGATCGGCTCTTGAACTGAAATCGGCCCGGGCATCCCAGTGGATGTCCGGGCCATTTCTTCCGCACGCGTCCAATCGATTGCCACGTTCTTCCCACCGATCTCACGGTTGATGATCTGAGTCATCTTGGCCATGTCCGGCTCGCCTTCGAGCGGCGGATGCGCCTCCATCCACAGCACTCCGTCGTGCCAGGTGACCTTCAGGGGCGCGTCGATGATCCGCACCTGCATGCCGATTGGAACCGCATCGGCGAGCGAATGAATGTCGACCGGATACAAGCGCACGCAGCCGTGGCTGACGCGCTGACCTACGCCGAACGGCTTGTTCGTGCCGTGCAAAAAGTAGCCCGGTAACGTCAACTGAATCGCCAGGTCGCCGAGCGGATTGTCCGGACCTGGCGGCACCACCGTCGGCAGGACGTCGCCCATTTCGGCATGTTCGACCCGGTGCGCCTTGGTCGGGTACCAGCTCGGGTTGTTGATCTTCGCGACCACCTTCGTCGTCGCGGCCGGTGTCTGAAAGCCAGTGCGCCCGATGCCGATCGGAAACGTCATCACCGTGCCCTTCCCCTTCGGAAAGTAGTACAGACGGTATTCCGGCAGATTGATCACGATGCCTTCGCGCGCACCGGGTGGCAGCATGAACTGCGTCGGCAGCACCACGCGCGCGCCCTCGCCGGGGATCCACGGATCGACGTCCGGATTGGCATGCCGGAGTTCTTCGAAGCCCAGGTCGTATTTCATTGCGAGCGTCGAGAAACGGTCTTCGTAAGTCACGCTCAGCGCGACCGGCTCGCCGACCAGGCCATCGTTGGCACCGGGCAGAATGAATGTCGATGCAGCCGCTTCGACCGCAACTACAACGAACAGCACGGCGAACCACCGTGTCACGCGGGAACCTCCAAACGTCTTCAACGCGTCTCCTTGCCTCGCGACGTACGCTTTCTCAGCGGCGCGCATGTTACCTCACCTGGCGCGCCTTCCTGGCCTTTACTACTTGCTTTGCGGCAATGCCGCGAAGAACCGCATCAAACCTTCGGACCCCATCCAGCGCGCGTTGGCTACCTCGCCCGCCTTGGTCGCATAGAGGACGGCGCCGTGCGGGTCGAACACGACTACGCCCGGAATGCCCTTTGCGATCGGGTCGCCCCACGCCTTTACGATGTCGAGGTTCCGGTTCCAGTTGCCGACGTCGACCTTTACCACCACGTAGCGGCGGTCGATTAGATCGGAGAGCGGCGACTTGATCATGTTTGCCGACAGTTCCTGGCAATCGACGCACCAGTTGGCGCCGAAGACCAGCAGGATGTATTTCTTCTCGGTGGCGGCCTGAGTGGTGGCCGCACGGATCTCGGCGTGCGCATCGGC
>Ga0105249_10002231_pt1 | contig 16798 bp, 14 predicted proteins | sample KBSS44metaG_FD_81522 | JGI IMG/M metagenome (GOLD analysis project Ga0105249, IMG submission 81522) | Switchgrass rhizosphere microbial communities from Kellogg Biological Station, Michigan, USA - KBS S4-4 metaG | ecosystem: Host-associated > Plants > Roots > Rhizosphere > Soil | place...
AAAAATAGTCTCAGGTGCAAATTGCTCTGAAAGCAGACCAGGTAACGCACCGAACATGGTGACAATCACCGCAATATATGGAATACCACGTGCATTGACCCTAGAAAACAATGCTGGAAGCTGTTTCTTGGCTGAGAGTGACCACATCATACGTGATGCAGCAAATAGCCCTGAGTTGGCAGCAGACAACAACGCAGTGATGATCACAAAACGGATAATGTCTTCTGCGTATGGAATACCAATATGATCAAATACGGTGACAAATGGGCTGCTACTGACCCCTTCAGCATGTAATCCTGCCATTTGGTGAGGGAGTAGTGCACTAATAACAATGATCGTACCAACAAAGAAAATCAATAAACGCCAAATAGCAGTATTGATTGCTTTAGGCACATTTTTCGCAGGATCTTCAGTTTCACCCGCAGCAACGCCAATCAACTCAGTACCAGAGAAAGCAAAGTTCACGATTAACATGGTGGTGAAGATTGGGAATAGACCTTGTGGGAACCAGCCTTCATCAGCCAAATTACTAAATAACGGTGCTGAAGTATGCCCCTGATAGTTTAAAATCCCAAAAATTGCCAAGAGACCAAAAAGAATAAAGGCAATTACCGTGATGACTTTAACCAAAGAGAGCCAGAACTCAGATTCGGCAAACCATTTGGTTGAGCTCATATTTAAGGCAAACACGATTGCTGCAAAAATCAGCGTCCATAACCACATCGAGATATGCGGAAACCATTCTTGCATTAACAAAGCCGCAGCAGTAAATTCAGTGCCTAGTGTTGCTGACCATGTTAGCCAATACAGCCAAGTAACGGTGTATCCTGTACCTGGACCAATGTATCGTTGTGCATAAGTACCAAACGAACCAGACTCAGGCATATGAACCGCAAGTTCACCTAAGCACAGCATCACCATATAGGCAATTACACCGCCGAGGATGTAAGAGATAATGGCACCAATCGGACCGGTTTGTGAGATTACTTCACCAGAACCTAAAAAAAGCCCTGTACCGATTGCACCACCAAGCGAAATCATCACCAAGTGACGAGTACTCATTGCTCGTTTGAGTGGTGAAGAATTAGATGATACCTGAGCATCATTTTGATTTGGTGATGACTGCATAAGCTTCAGATGGAAATAAAACAAGAAGCGCGCTATTTTAGCCCAATTCATAAATAGTGCAATGATTGAGTGTTGCTAATGCTCAATAAGCAATACTATAAGTCACCGTGATTTTATGGTTTTTATAAATAAATATTTAAATCAATTGTTTATATTTAACTCTGCACTGATTATTTTAAATTAAAAATTCAGATTATTGATGAAAAAACAATCTTTTAAATATGAGGGGGTGGTGGTTTTTTAACTGCTTTAAAATACGATAGATATAAAAAAGCCTGAGTCGTATTGCTCAGGCTTTTTTTACGAGAAAGTTTTATGTTGGAAACAATCTCAAATATGGCGACCCTACGGGGATTCGAACCCCGGTTACCGCCGTGAAAGGGCGATGTCCTAGGCCTCTAGACGATAGGGTCGTAATGAGGTGATGCGTATATTAAGGATAAAAGACATTTTTGTCAAAATGGATTTATCGAAAAAGCGTCTAACTGATGAATCTATAAGCGAATCATCATGTATTTGTTTTTAATTTAGCCATAAAGCTATTTTTTGTTTTTTAGAAGAATCCAAATCAAATAAAAACGGCTTGATTCATATATGGATCACTGAAAAATGATGCTATTGGTTAAAAGTCCAAAATAGAAAAGCCCGTATGAATACGGGCTGATCAGTGATTTACAATGCGACTTAATTTTTCTGATGATAAAGCCAGTAATAAGTTGCATAACATGCTGCCATAAACACTAAACAACCAATAAAGCCAGAAAGCATTTCTGGATCTGCTGCCATACTTAAACCAGTTGCGGTACAGGTAATAAAGCCAAGAATCGGTACGACTGGATACCACGGCGTTTTAAATTTTAAATCAGCTAGTGTTTTACCGCTGGCTAGCCATTTACGACGGAAATTAAACTGACTCCAGCAAATACTCATCCACACGATAACCATGGTAAATGCTGCCACACCGAGTAAGTTTTTAAAGATCACATCTGCGCCAAATTGCTCCGACAGTAAACCGGGTAAACCCCCAATCATGGTCACAAAAATTGCAACAACAGGGGTGCCTGATTTGGTCAGTTTGGAAAAAACTCGAGGTAATTGTTTTTGAATTGAAAGCGCCCACATCATACGAGATGCCGCATATAGTCCTGAATTAGCAGTGGACAAAAGCGCTGTAATGATCACAAAACGCATGATGTCTTCTGCGTAAGGAATTCCAATCAAGTTAAATACAGAAACAAAGGGACTATTACTGATCCCTTCACCATGCGCGGCTAGGCCAGCATCTTGATAGGGTAATAATGAACTGATGACAATAATGGTACCAACAAAGAAAATCATTAACCGCCAAACCGCAGCATGAATTGCTTTCGGGACATTTTTTTCAGGATTTTCAGTTTCACCAGCAGCAATCCCAATCATCTCGGTACCATTAAAGGCAAAATTTACAATCAGCATGGTGGCAAAAATAGGAAATAAACCATTGGGTAACCAGCCATGTGCGGTTAAATTACTGAATAAAGGTGCAGTTTCATGACCATGGAAGGGAATTAATCCAAATATTGCGGTTAGGCCGAGTAAGATAAATACCAGTACTGTTGCAACTTTAACAAAAGACAACCAAAACTCGGACTCTGCAAAAAAGCGTGTTGAGGTTAGATTGGAAATCAAGACGGCAACAATAAAGACCAAGGTCCATAACCAGATGGAGGTTGTTGGAAACCATTCCTGCATCAGCATGGCTGCCGCTGTAAATTCAGTCCCCAAGGTGGCAGACCAGCCAAGCCAGTACATCCACGACACCATGTAACCTGTACCCGGTCCAATATTTTTAGCTGCAAAAGCACCAAAAGATCCAGTAACAGGTTGATTGACCGCAAGTTCGCCTAAGCACAGCATCACCATATAGGCAATTAAACCACCGATAATATAGGCAATCACTGCACCAATCGGCCCAGCTTGTGCAATCACTTCACCTGAACTTAAAAATAAGCCAGTACCAATCGCACCGCCTAATGACAACATGATCAGATGGCGTTTGGTCATGGATCTTTTTAAGACAATAGTTTGCCCATCAGCGACAGTGTGCTGATTCGATTGATCAGGTGATTGCATATTTGATGTCATTGAACTTTAAAGAGATATTTTAGATTAAAATGCCAAAATTGACAAAATAAAATAAGTCATCAGCTTCTAAAGTCTAAAGAAAAGGGATGGAATAAAATAATTGAATCAAGAAGATCAAAAAAGAGAGAAAGAAATTATAAAAATAATTAGATGGCGACCCTACGGGGATTCGAACCCCGGTTACCGCCGTGAAAGGGCGATGTCCTAGGCCTCTAGACGATAGGGTCGTTTAGAAGATGGCGATATCTTATTGATCCGCCACCAAATTGTCAAGTAAGTGAGGTGCGAGTTTGTTCAAAATATAGCAAAACAGTTCAGCCGTCTTTTGAGTATCGTACAAGGCCGAGTGAGCCTCTTTACCATCGAACTCGATTCCAGCTTGAATACATGATTTAGCCAAAACAGTTTGACCAAACATGACCGCACTTAAAGTCACAGTATCAAATACAGAAAAACTATGAAAAGGGTTTTGATTTTTACTGCCAGTTCGCGCAATTGCAGCTCTTAGGAAGCCTAAATCAAAGTGGGCATTGTGTCCGACCAAGACCGCATGGGTACAATGTTGCTGACGACGCACTTCATTAACCGCCTTAAAAATACGCTTTAATGCTGTTTTCTCATCTTCAGCCATTGCCATACGCATTGGATTAAATGGATCTACACCAATAAAATCCAAAGAACGACGATCTAAATTTGCACCTTCAAAAGGATTGATGTGTGCATGATGTGCTTCACCTGGAACAAATTTTCCTTCAGCATCATACACAATCGGGATGCATGCGATTTCAAGCAATGCATCGGTATCTGCATTAAAACCTGCTGTTTCAACGTCAACCACAACGGGTAAAAAACCACGAAAGCGTTGTCCAATCACAGGTAATGTTTCAGTTGTCACACCTTTCTCCATTGGATGGTTTTTCCAGCATAAAGTGGAATAATGTGTTCACCATCCAAATAATCTAAACTTTCAGGGATTACCTGATCTTCTTTCACAAGGGTAATCTTATTTGTGTTGCGAGGCAAACCATAGAAGTCAGCACCAAACATACTGGCAAAACCTTCTAGGCGTTCGATTTTGTTGACTTGATCAAAAGCCTGAGCATAAAGCTCAATTGCTGTAGGTGCACTATAGCAACCTGCACAACCACATGCATTTTCTTTGGCATTTTTAGAATGTGGCGCACTGTCAGTACCCAAGAAAAACTTAGGGCTACCGCTTGTGGCAACTTCAAGTAGAGTTTGTTGATGAGTTTGACGCTTTAAAATCGGTAAACAATAAAAGTGCGGTTTTATACCACCGACCAACATATCATTACGGTTAAACAGTAAATGTTGTGGTGTGATCGTCGCAGCAACATTGCGATCTTGTTCAAGCACAAAATGCGCGGCTTCACTGGTGGTAATATGTTCTAACACCAATTTTAATTGCGGAAATTGTTTAAGTAACGGTGAAAGTACTTCGTCTAAAAAGCGTTTTTCACGGTCAAAAATATCCACATGCTGATGGGTAACTTCACCATGTAATAGTAATGGCACTTGATGTTCTTCAAGCTGTTCAATCACTGCATAAACTTTACGAATGTCACTGACACCATTGTCCGAGTTGGTTGTTGCACCAGCAGGATAGAGTTTAATTGCATTGACGAATTGAGACTCTTTGATTTTGCGAACTTCATCTGGAGAAGTATGGTCGGTAAAATACAGTACCATACGTGGGTCAAAATCAACCCCTTCAGGGACATGTGCCATAATACGGTCACGATAAGCATTCGCTTCATCTACAGTTTTCACAGGTGGAACGAGGTTCGGCATACAAATCGCACGGGCAAATTGTTTGGCTAGATCTGGAACTGTACGTTTTAAGGCAAGACCATCACGCAGGTGGGCATGCCAGTCATCTGGCTGAAGCAAAGTGATCGTATTCAAGGCAATTCTTACTGACAAAATAAATGAGATGATAATCTATAACACTTTAAAATGATAACAGCTATTTCTAATCAATAATTCAAATTAAATGATTAAAAACAAATCTAAAGCTTATATTTTGTTCGGATTGGTCATGTGTGTGTCATGATTGAGTGCTAATGCTGAATAGAAAATCTACAACTGTATAACATAGCAATGATTTTCAATTGCTTAATTTGAATTTATTTTAAAATTACCGTTTTTAAATGATTAAATAGTCAAAATGTACTATTGCATATTTTTCTTAAAAAATGATAATAAAGTCATACAAAGATAAACTTCCAGCATACATAATTTTCATTTTATGAATAAACACGCTATTGATCTTATACAATTGTGTTTAAAGCCTTGAGAATATAAATGATCGTTCAAGGTGTGTGACGTCGCTTTTATTGTTTGAGATCAGTATACTATGTGTCTGTAATACAATAGTTTATTAGATAAGTACATCAATTATAATATTGAGTTAATAGAGAGCTTTATATGGGCAAGTTTCTGCCAAACCTGATTTGCATCATGTGTCTTGTGGGTTTAAATATTCAAAGTCAAATTTTTGCCAAACAAAATGTAAAAGCTGATAAAAGTCAAGAAGCGATAAAAGCGGACTTAAAACAAGATTGGTCAGTGAACAGCATCAATACCGCCAACTGGACTGAAAATATTGGCAGAGGGCAATTCCCCGTTTATGCCCGTGCACAAGTGATGCTCAATAATTTACATGCTTCGCCTGGGCCAATCGACGGTAAAAGTGGCAAGAACTTTTTAAAAGCACTTGCTGCGTATCAACAGATTAAAAGTTTACCGATTAGTGGTGAACTGGATAAACAGACTTGGGACAGTTTGTTAAAAAATCAAAAATCTGCAGCGTTTGGAACTTATCAAATTACTGCAGCGGATATTAAAGGGCCTTATGCCAAATCAATTCCGCGAAATTATGCCCAACAAGCAAAAATGCCAGGTCTGTATTACACCCGTGTGACTGAAATGTTAGGTGAAAAGTTTCATATTGATGAAGACTTTCTTAAACAACTCAATCCAAAAGCTAACTTTAAAAAAGTAGGCGAAACCATCAATGTACCGATTGTACGCAATGATTTGCCTGAAGGTGTGGCCTTAATTATTGCGCATAAGCCTGCGCGACAACTTTATTTATACAATAGTGCAAATCAAATGATTGCATCTTTTCCTGCCACAATTGGGGGTTCTGGTACACCATCCCCGAAAGGGACGCATAAGGTCATTAAAGTTGCAGCAAACCCTGTCTATGGTTATAACCCGAAAAACTTTGTTCAAGGGAGCAACCGTCAAAAGCTGGCATTACCGCCTGGTCCAAATGGTCCTGTTGGCAATATGTGGATTGCTTTAAGTAAACCGTCATTTGGTATTCATGGTACGCCGAATCCTTCATTAATTTCAAAGACCGCTTCTCATGGTTGTATTCGTTTGACCAATTGGGGTGCCAATGATTTAGGTCGTAAGGTTCAACCAGGGACTGTGGTTAAGTTCTTAGATTAATCCCGTTGTATATCCAAAAAGGCTGAGTAGTTTAAAAGAGCGCTCAGCCTTTTTTTATGGTATTGATAAGATTTTGCTACTGTAAATATTAAACTTATACACAACATACTGAATTTATTAGGTATGATCAATTTAACTTCACCATGTCAAAAAATTGAAATCTTTATGGGTACAGAAAAAAAATTATCTACTCAAGAAGTCATTAAACTTGAACGAGATTTGGCTAAATTTGCCAATATGATGGATTCAGTGGTGCGTATTCCATTTACCAAACAAGGGGTAGGGGCAGATGCAGCACTCAGTACCATACCGATTGCTGGTGATGTCGCGGGTTTTGTGTTGACCTGTTATGCGGTTTATAAAGCCAAACAGATTGGCGTGCCTCAAGCAAAGCTCAATGGGGTATTAAAACTGGCTGTGATTGATGGTGTTGTGGGATGTATACCGATTGCTGGAACTTTATTTGATATTTTTATTCGGCCCAGTCGTAGAGCTTTAGACGTTGTACATGACCATATTCAAGAAGAATATCAGATTTATAGTGATGATCATGTGGTTCATCCATTTTTACATGAGAAGCTAGAACAAAAGCAACAGCAATCTGCATTTTGGCGTAATCCTGTTATTGCTTGGATTTGGATTCATATTCCCGATATTTTAGGCTTGATTGTTTTGATCCTGATTGGACTTGCAATGTGGTTTGGCGTAAATATGTTATGGGATTGGTATCAAAGCTATCGTACATAGATTCCAACATTGAATTGATTTGAAAATGTAGATATTAAAATACAGAGGTGATCATGCAAGATTATATTTCGGCAAACCTTCCTGCTATTGATTTTGATCATACTCGTAAATTTTACGCATTCTTAGGTTTTCAGTGTGATTATCAGTCCGCAGAATGGATGATCTTAAGTAAGGACAGTTTGCTGGTTGAGTTTTTCCATCACCCCAATTTAAATCCAAAAGAATCATGGTTTAGTGCCTGCTTAAGAACACATGTCTTGCAAGATCTTTTTCATTTTTGGCAAGGCTTAGATTGGGCACAATTCCCAGAAGCACGAATAACAGAAATCCAGTATCTCGAAGAAATTGATATGTTTTGTGTGATTGATCCGAATGGAAGTTTAATCCGTTGTATCCAATTAGATTAATTCCTCGAATTGGTATTGAAAGAAAGATAGTAAATAAATAAGAAAGATAGTAATTGCAGGTTAAATATCGAACAAGCAAAAATTAAAAATATGATGTACCCATAAACAAAGCCTCCATATTGGAGGCTTTGTTTTTCTAATGATCACTGCGATTGAGCGAGCATGTATAGATTAAGGCAAATTAAGTTGACGTAAAGCGGCAACACGTTGCTCGATGCTTGGGTGAGTTTGGAATAAAGCAGCCAAACTAAAACCTTGCTCTTTACCTTCTGCGATCGCAAAAGCTTTCATTTCTTTCGGCATTTGATCTGGCATTTCAGATTCAGCTTGTAGACGCAATAAAGCGGAAATCATGGCTTCTTTACCTGCAAGTTGAGCACCAGCTTCATCTGCACGGTATTCACGATAGCGAGAGAACCACATTACGATTGCCGAAGCCAATATACCGAAGACGATATCAAGCACGATGGTAATTGCAAAATAAGCCAATCCAGGCGCTTCACCATCTTGACGACCAAAGACATTACGGTCAATAAAATCACCAACCACACGGGCAAAGAACATTACAAAGGCGTTCACTACACCTTGAATAAGGGATAATGTGACCATGTCACCATTGGCAACGTGACCAATCTCATGCGCAAGCACGGCACGCAATTCATCTTTGTTCATGCGTTCGAGCAAACCTGTTGAAACCGATACCAGCGCATCGTTTTTGTTCCAACCTGTAGCAAATGCATTGGATTGATAAGATGGGAAAATACCAACATCTGGCATTTGAATACCAGCACGTTGTGAAAGTTGAGCAACCTCTTGTAATAACCAAACTTCGGCTTGGTTACGAGGAGCATTCGGGTCGATTAATTCAGTACCTGTGGTTTTTAGCGCCATCCATTTGGACATAAATAGGGAGATTAAAGAACCTACCATACCAAACACTAAACAGATGACCATCAGGTTGCCTAATTTAAGACCGCCAGCGCCGTAGTAACTACCAACACCTAATAATGATAGGATAATGCCAGCTACAACCAGTACCGCGAGGTTGGTTAGCAAAAACAAACCAATCCGCATCATGGAGAGAATCCTCTTATAAATAATAAATAATATGACGTATTAAATAAATCATGAAATTCAATATGAGGTTTAGATGATTAAAATTCAAGAATAATGGGGAAAATCTAGCGGGCAAAAAATAACAAATTCAAATGAAATGGATAGTGGATAAGCAATTTATTTAAAAAAATAGACAAGTTAAAAAAAGATTCTCTGTATTAGAGAAAACATTATTTTTTTCAGCAATTTGTTGAAAATATGTAATTGCACAAATTAAGTGCATTATTTACTATTTTAGCAACATAATTTTGGGGATATTAAGCGCTTAAGTAATTAGTTGCCAATGGTGATTTGTGCTGTCGCACTGGCATGTGCTGTTGAATAAGAACCCGCAGGAGCATCTGTGTAGGTCCCATCAGAAGCAATAATAATTGGACGAGAACTATATTTTACGGGTTGAATATTTGAACTGTTGCTGATTTGTGGTGTCGGCTCGACTTGATTGGAGAAATCATTTTGATTTGATTGGGCAATGATTTGTCCAGTACTGGTTGAAGTTCCAATATTATTTGCAGATAAATTTAAACCACCAGCATAGAGGTTGTTTAAACGACTGGTGACACGTTTGACATAGTCTTGGGTTTCACGGAAGGGAGGAATACCGCCGTATTTATCGACATTCCCTTCACCAGCATTATAAGCCGCTAAAGCTAAACTGGTATTGCCATTAAAGCGTTTCATTAACCAACTGAGATATTTGGCACCACCAAAAATATTCTGCTGTGGATCATAAGAATTAGACACATTGAAGCGACGAGCCGTTGCAGGCATCAGTTGCATTAAGCCTTGTGCACCGACAGGAGAACGGGCATTAGTATTAAAGCCAGACTCAGTATGCATTACTGCTTTGATTAAGCCTTCAGACACACCATGGGTCTGCGCAGCTTGGCGGATAATACTGTCAAAAGAGTTTTTACTTTTACTATAACTTGGCAGTACTGCGGATTCTGAGCTGCCCCAGTTGCTATAACTGTGAATATTACTGTCTTTATAATAAGTTACTTTGACTTTTTGCAGTGAACGATCCGAATTTTTGCGATTGGTCAGCAAGGTTATCCCATTTTGGTCTTTGTAGAAATAAATTTGACCTGCAAATGTTTGCGATGTAAATGAAGCAAAGCTCATACACCCTAAAATAGACACTAGCGAACCCGTAATTAATTTTTTCATTTTGTAGTAATTAAAATATTTCCCCAATTTTTGGGAGTTTAACAAAGTTATTGAACAAGAAAAACTATGAATTTAGTTTTAACAATACAATCGCGAAAAAGCAAGTGCTATTTGTTGGCATATTAATCAAAAAAAATTTTATATTTTTTTTAAAATATATTTATTGACTATGCTAAACAATTGAAATATATGCAAAAAATATAATGGTTAAAAAATGATCAATCTAAAGAGAATGCCCATCATTGCGTGAGAAAACTTTGTCAAGCCCCAAACAATCCACAATTTTATCCACAGGTTTTGTGGAAAACTGTGGAAAAGTCCAAAAGATAAGCACTTTGGCTAAAAAATGAACTGAGCCGTCTATTTTAAATGTGGAAATACGACAGGAAGATGACCAGATAAAAATTGATGCAAAATAAAAAAATCTTTAGATGCGGTTAACGTTCAAATCAGATAAAATTGCCCAGTATTTTTTTATGGGTTTATCTCGTCTATGTACTCGCCAGTTGAGTCCGAACAAGGATTTAATTTTAAACCAGAGCTTCCAACAAGTTCAGCTTATTATCGTCTTTTGAAAAAACTTCGTCGTCAAGTCGGCCATGCAATTCGTGACTTTAAAATGATTGAGGAAGGCGATAAGGTAATGGTCTGTGTTTCTGGTGGGAAAGACAGTTACACCTTGCTTGATATTTTGTTGCAATTTAAACGTATTGCACCGATCAACTTTGATGTTGTCGCAGTGAACTTGGATCAAAAGCAACCTGGTTTTCCTGAAGATGTGTTACCAAAATATTTGGAAGAAAATAATATTCCTTATTATATTTTGGAAAAAGACACTTATAGCATCACCAAACGTTTGACACCTGAAGGGAAAACTTACTGTGCAGTGTGTTCACGTTTACGTCGTGGTTCACTCTACGGTTTTGCGCAAGAGATTGGTGCGACCAAAGTGGCATTGGGTCATCATCGCGATGATATCATTGCAACGTTCTTCTTGAATCTATTCCATGGTGGTAGCTTAAAAGCGATGCCACCAAAATTATTGTCTTCGGATAAAAAGAACATTTTGATTCGTCCTTTGGCTTATGTTGAAGAAAAAGACATCATCAAATATGCTGAAATTCGTAAATTCCCGATTATTCCATGTAATTTATGTGGTTCGCAGGAAAACTTACAACGTGCCATGTTAAACGACATGCTACGTGGTTGGGATAAACAATATCCAAAACGTTTGCACAGCATTTTTGGTGCATTGCAGAATGTTTCACCATCTCAATTGGCTGACCGTGATTTATTTGATTTTGAAAAATTGGATGAAGAACGTGAATTCGATATGAAATGTGATACGGAAGAAATGAAAAAACGTTTAGATGTTGTAAATCTTAGTTTTGCAGCAGATTGATCTTTTTTGCCAATTAAATGAACGAATCGGGCATTCATATTGAGATGAGTGCCTGATTTAAAAAAATAAAACGATAAAACCGATAAAACATGAACAGTCCGTACAAAAAACTTTAGCCCAAATTGAAATTATCATGCTATAACATTGGGCAAGCAAAACTGCTTCAACCTGATGTTGTCTGGATAGATAACACAATAAATTGAATAAATAATTTGAGGAATGAACATGCCTGCATTTTTAACTGATGATTGGTTTGCAAATGTTGAAAAATTAACTGCTGAAGCAGGTGATTTAAACTTACCACCAGCACTTTCAGGTTTAGCAATTAATTTGGTTGTTGCAGATGCAGATGGCAACACAGAGCTTGCTTTAGACGGCGGAAAAATCGTCAAAGGTAGTTCTGCAAATGCGAAAACAACATTGAACATGGATGCTGAAACACTTCGTAAAGTATTCTTAGAATTTGATATGGTTGCTGCAATGCAAGCATTTATGACAGGCAAAATCAAAGTTCAAGGTGATATGTCTCAATTGATGGCTTTACAAACAGCGAAGCCAAGCCAAGAGCAAAAAGATTTATTTAAGAAAGTATTAGAGCAAACTGCTTAATCCTTTTAAAATAAAAAAGCTTACCCGAGAGTAAGCTTTTTTATTGCCTGATTTTTACAAATCCAAGCGATTTAAAATACAGATTAAATTTCTAGTAATCGAGGTGTGGTCTTAATGTGTTCTAAATAAGCCCGAATACGTGTGACATACTGTACCGCTTGTTTATAACGACCATTACTTGCTTGATTACGTGTCAAATAATTATAAAGATTCATCCAGTCATTGGGATCTTTACCTTGTGCTTTGATGCGCTTTTGAATACCTTCAACTGCACCAGGGCCCATATTGTATGCAACCAAAGCATACCAGTGACGATCTGGATTACGAATATAAGAATAACGACTCAACATCATATCAAAATATTTTGCGCCGCCTTGAATACTCTGAGCGGGGTCGCTACGATTACTAACACCCATTTCTTTGGCTGTGGTATTGGTTAACATCATCAAACCACGGACACCTGTGGGAGAAACAGAGTCTGGTTTTAAATATGATTCTTGATAACCAATTGCAGCAAGCAGGTGCCAATCTAAGCCATATTGCTGTGCAGAGCGCTTAAAGCTGGCTTTATAAATCGGTAGACGAGAACTTAAGTCACGTTGAATCACGTTCCAATCATCTTTCTTGACGACATTACGATTATAAAATGAGGCAAGTTGCTGGGTTGAACCATTTTGTTTGCTTTGGCAAATGAAACCACTTGCTGTTGCTGTTAATGGATCTTCAGCTTGTTTAAATACCCAATTTAATTCTGGGTTTAAACCATTACCTTTTAAACTGTTAAAATCACCACAGCTTGCTGAAAATGAGGTTAAACGTTCTGCTTCGATGCTTTGCATATTTGCGGTGGTAATCGCAAAATTCGCCTTACCTTGAGCAACCATTTTCAATGCTGTTGCATTGTCAGAAACAGTTTTAAGCTCAAGTTTAACGTTTAAACTTTCAGCATAGTTATGGGCTAAGTCATAGCCGAAGCCATGCTTATAGTCTCCATCCTTAAACACGATGCTTGGATTGGAAACCGCAACTACAGTCAATTTACTCGAATTAACTACAGCATTGTATTGATTGTTCTTACTCGCATTAATACTAAAAGGAATTAATGCAGTGGATAAAACTAAAGTTTTGATTGGCAGCGCACGAAAAAATGAGTTAAGGCTAAGCCTCGACCCAGAGGTTGAACTACTGTGCATGTTGTCTCCGCTACAAGTAATTTATTGCCCTAAAAAGTAATAAGCACAAAAACGCTTAAAAACTTCTTATAGTTGGTAAATTCAATAAGGGTGGGCAGTCATGAACGTCATTCAAAAAATGACATGTGGGATAGAAAGATTTTGCAGAAAAACTACAAAATTAAAAAAATAAACTCATAAAACATGTGCGCATAATATAGGCGGTTTTTGGATCTGTCAAACTTTGTATGAAAAATGATCAATTTAAAATATTTAAGATAATGATTTTTAACGGAATATTTTTTTTAAAAAATGCAGGGATTTTAAAACTGAAATACGCTGCCAAAAACTGTAAGCAAATGTTCCAAATGTAAGTTAAGAATTACCACTTTTAAAAGGTTTTCTGATTGAATTTTATGTCTGAATTTAAATAGGAAAAAAACGATTTTATTGCTTTTTAAAACTTAAAATGCGCTATTTTTGAGCTGACATCTTTACGCTATTGGCTGTAGACTGTAGCAACATTTTTTAAAAAATAAGTATCAAGTGCATATGTATTTTAAATGGTTTTAAATCATGAAATCTAATTTAATTACCCGTTCAGGGCATGATCTGTTGGTCGCTGAGTTACAACATCTCTGGCGCGAAGAGCGACCTGAAATTACCAAGAAAGTGACATGGGCTGCCAGTCTGGGTGACCGTTCTGAAAATGCTGATTATCAGTATAATAAGCAGCTACTTCGAAAAATCGATCGTCGTGTACGTTATTTGGGGAAGCGTTTAGAAGAATTACGAATTATTGATTTTTCTCCAGAACAAGCAGGTAAAGTGTATTTTGGTGCTTGGGTTGAAATAGAAAATGACGAAGGCGAACAAAAAACCATACGTCTGGTCGGAGTAGATGAAATTTATGATCATCATCCGCAACATGTCTCAATTGATTCACCGATGGCAAGAGCTTTACTGTCTAAACAAGTTGATGATGAGGCAGAAGTGGATACACCATCAGGGAAAAAACGTTGGTATATCAATTCAATTCGTTATGAATAGCTTGAATATTCATCAAATTAGCGAGATTTGACTTTATTTTGTACATTTGATTGAAGAAATACTGAAAAAGATTTGCCAAGTCGCAATTTTATTTATATGATAGCCGCCATTGGAAGCGTGGCAGAGCGGTTTAATGCACCGGTCTTGAAAACCGACGAGGGTGTGAGTCCTCCGTGAGTTCGAATCTCACCGCTTCCGCCAAATATTGATCTAAGCCCTTGTTTTTACAAGGTATTTTTTCTTACCTATGTTTTTGTCCCACATTGTAACCCACATAAAATTTTGGTTGTAATTAAACTGAATAAGTATTATTAGAACATGTTTGGATCATCTTATAATTTTTGATTGGCATCCACAAACTGATCTTAGGTTCTAGACATTATTACATTGAGCTAAATTTAGTAGTACATTGAAAGAATTTTGCTTAATTTTAATGAAATGAAGAAAATGAAAAAGCAGCATGATTTAAGTCATACTGCTTTCCTAACATAATTTTTACTTATCTTTCATATTCAGTTTTCCCTCGTTCAATCTTCAAACTTGGGGAGTTATCACGTATCCGCAACCAGTAATCTGGAACAACTAGGTGAGCTTTCAGTAAATTTAAGCGATTTCCAACTTGTATTTGATTCAAGTCAAAATAGTTCTGTTCCTGCCCTTGAAAAAGGGGAGCAACTCCAGAATTCATACTATAGATTGTACCCAGTGCAATATGATCAAGGTTTAGATTCATAAGATAGGGTTCAAGTGTTTGGTATAGTGGTGTAGCATTAAATGCGATTTGATCAGAATATTCTTTTTTTACAAAGAAGATGAGTCTAATCGATTGTGCTTGATCAATGTCTATTTCTTCTCGGGATAGAATACCAAGGACATTATTTTGGTGGCGATTACGCCAAACATCACGAATAATTTCATTAGCTTTTTCTTGAACAATTTCATAAGCGGACATATCTCGAAAATCAGGATCACCAAAAATGGGTTCTTGTCCATTACGCAGTTTACGTTGTACAACCAATGAGTGAACTTCAAATTTATTCGTTTCTCCGTAAATAAATTCTAAAAATCTGTCATATGTACTGGTAAAATTCCCATATTTCTTACTCCATGATCGACATTGAGTTGTGATTGCTCTGGTTTGGATTTGGACTTTGAAATCAGCAAAGCACATTTCACAGGCTTGCTCTACATGCTGATACGCTCCGAGAGGAATATTGTAAATTCCATATGTCCTCATCAACTGACTGAGTAAAGCAATTTCAGGATGAAGTAGGACATTTTGAAACCTACTCGTTGTATAGGGATTACACGTATTATCTCCCACAATAGTTAGAACAAGATGACCCAAGTTAGTTATATAGAGATTGGGTATAGATGGATGTGGGAAAGCCGTTTGATTATTCGTGAAAATCCGAAAACTCTTCTTAGTTTTGATTTTTTGGATCAGCTCTGAGTAAGAGGCCAAAGAAACAGGGGCAATATGCGTAAACGCGTGATAAGCATAGGCTCTAGTTACAACATTGAGATAATTAAGGGCTTCGGTTCTTTCCATAGCATTGAATGTGGTCATATTATACTTCCTGAGCGAATGGTTGAGATTTTGTTGTGATTAACGTGCGAGAGCGACCTGACTTAGCTTTGGGTTCAGGTAGCTCACTTCGTTGAAATCGTTTGCAGTGCTTAAGCTCAGAGAAAAAAAAGAATTGATCAGCTTTCACGATGTAATCGAAGGTTTTGAATAGAATCTTTTGCTTTTCAATATCAGAATAATGAATCATCCCAATACCACAGTATTTGTATTGCTCCTTAGCCATATTGCAGATGTAGGTACTTCCTCGATTACGAGTCGTTTTCTTCCAGTAATCCGAAATATATTGTGCTATGCTAATGTCTTCGCGGTGTTTATCCCCATCGTAGAAAAAATAGGCATGAATATGAAATCCAGTCGCATGAGAGTATTCATATTGAAAGATATAACCCTCAATGTCACTTAACAGCTTATTATTCCGCCAATTATTCTTAAACCTTTTCATAGACCGCTTTAGATAAACAAGGTCATGACGTGAATAAGGCACAGCCATAGAAGATGCATGTTTTAGGATCGTTTGCATATCTCGTTTTAAAGAGAAATCCATTCTAATGACCAAGACTCTGGCAAACTTAGCAATGAGATGATTGAATAGCTCAATACAAGCAGACTTGTTGTCTTTCTTGATTGAATTTCGATCACGGATTTTCTTTTTGTAATCTGCACTTTGGATGTATTGAGATTGATCCTAGACAGTATTGTGGACAAGCGATCCCTCTAAAGTCTTAAAATATTTCTGTTCAAAGGCTTCTGGGCTTAACCAGCCGTTTGCAGAATGTCTTCTGACCCGATTGTAATAAATCTC
>Ga0105249_10002237_pt1 | contig 16784 bp, 15 predicted proteins | sample KBSS44metaG_FD_81522 | JGI IMG/M metagenome (GOLD analysis project Ga0105249, IMG submission 81522) | Switchgrass rhizosphere microbial communities from Kellogg Biological Station, Michigan, USA - KBS S4-4 metaG | ecosystem: Host-associated > Plants > Roots > Rhizosphere > Soil | place...
CACTTCCAACGGGCGCGGCGTCGTCCTGCGCAAGTTCATCCAGGGAACGAGCGAGGGCATCGACCTCGACAAGGCCAACAAAATCATCTTCATCACGCGGCGCAACGACGTCGTTCCGGTCTGCGCGCGGCTCTCCGCCGAGCAGGCCGCGGCCTACTTCATGCTGGGCGAGTCGATCGAGACCTCCGCCGGCGATCCGACGAAGGCGGGCCAGGCCAAGCGCGAGGTCGGAACGAATCCCTTCATCGTGGGTCCCGAGGCGCAGGAGGGCAACCGGCTCCTCGAGATCCTGCGGAAGAATCCGGACATGCAGGCGTACATCCTGAACACCGGCTCGATCGGAGCGAAGGACGGGTCCGCCGGGGAGAAAGTGACGATCCGCGTCTCGACCGAGATCATGAAACAAATCGCCAAGGAAGGGATCGAGTGGGAGCGGGACCCGGACTGGGGCTACGAGACGCCGAAGAGCGTTCCGGGGCTCGACCTCGCGAAATATTCCCCGAAGACCTACTACACGCCGGAGCAGTACCGCGGTCTGGTCGACAACCTGCGGGCCGAGCGCCGGGCGTGGCTGGCGCAGTTCCCGGGCCTCGACGCTGCAATCCCCCGGGCGATCGAAGCGTAATTCGTCCAGGAGGAGCGGAGGTCGAGATGGTCGAGGTCAAGGGGTTCAAGGAGGGGCTGGAGGACGTCGTCGCCGCCGACTCCGCGATCTGTTACATCGACGGCACGAAGGGCATCCTCTCCTACCGCGGGATCGACATCCACGACCTGGCGGACCACTCGACGTTCGAAGAGGTCTGTTTCCTCCTGTGGGAGGGCAGGCTCCCGAAGCCCGACGAGCTGCGGTCGATCCGCCGGTCGCTCGGCGAGGAGCGGAACCTCCCCGCCGAAATGCTGCGTCTCCTGACGTCGCTCGTCCCCCACCTGACTCCGATGGACGCGCTGCGGACGGTGGTCTCGGCGCTGGCGGAGACGGACCCCGACGTCCGCGACATGGGCCCGGCGGCAAACCGCCGGAAGGCGATCCGCCTGACCGGCCAGATCGCGACGATCGTCGCGGCGCATCACCGGATCCGCGAGAGCCGGCCGGTCATCGACCCGGACCCGTCGCTCGGCCACGCCGAGGACTTCCTCCGGATGCTGAACGGAACCAGGCCCACGGCCGAGGCCGCGAAGGCTTTCGACGTGGCGCTCGTCCTGCACGCCGATCACGAGCTGAACGCGTCGACGTTCGCGGCGCGGGTGACGGCGGCGACGCTCGCGGACATGCACTCCGCGATCACGTCGGCGATCGCGACCCTCAAGGGACCCCTCCACGGCGGCGCGAACGAGGCCGTGATCCGGATGCTGACCGACATCGGGTCGCTCGAGCGCGTCGACGACGCCCTGCACGGGAAGCTCGCCCGCAAGGAAAAGATCATGGGGTTCGGCCACCGCGTGTACCACACCGAGGACCCGCGTGCCACGCACCTGCGGGCGATGTCGAAGGCACTCGCGGAGTCGTCCGGCGAGACCCGCTGGTACGACATGTCGCGGCGGATCGAGAAGATCATGAACGAGGAGAAGAAGCTGAACTCCAACGTGGACTTCTACTCCGCGTCCGTCTATTACATGCTCGGGATCCCGCCGGACCTCTTCACGCCCATCTTCGCGGTCTCCCGGATCTCGGGCTGGGCCGCGCACGTACCCGAGCAGTACGCGAACAACCGCCTGATCCGGCCACGCGCCGAGTACATCGGCCCGGACTACCCGCAGCCGTACGTGCCGATCGAGAAGCGGTAGGAGCTGCCGAGGGCGCTACGGCAGCGCCCAAGCGACGACGAAGTCGCCGATCTTCGTTCCCAGCTTCCCGTGGCCGCCGGCGCAGAGCACGACGAACTGCTTTCCGCTTTTCGATAGCCGGTAGGTCATCGGGGTCGCCTGGCCGCCCGCGGGGAGCTCGGCCTTCCAGAGCTCCTTGCCGGTCTCGACGTCGAACGCGCGCAGGTTCGGGTCCATCGCGGCCGCGATGAAGACGAGCCCTCCGCGGGTCACGGCGGCGCCGCCCAGGTTGACGGCGCCCCAGCCTTCCGAGCCCGGAACCGGGGGGATCCCGGGGATCGCTCCCAGCGGGACTTCCCAGCGTTTCTTTCCGGTCGCGAGGTCGACGGCCGTCAGCGTGCCCCACGGCGGCGGGCTGCAGAAGAGGCCGCCGGGCGCGCGGAGGAACTCCCGGTACACCGCGTAGGGAGTTCCGGTCTGCCGGCCGAACTCTCCCGCCAGCCGGTTCGCGGCGTCGGTCCCGCGCAAGCTCTCGTACTCCTTGCGCGGGATCAACTTCGCCAGGAGAACGATCCGGTTCGTCGGAGCGATGAGGAGATTCCGCTCCGGGTCGTGCGAGATCCCGCCCCAGTTCACGCCGCCGACGTTGCTCGGAAAGACCACGGTCCCCTCGAGGGCCGGAGGCGTGAAGATCCCCTCGGAGCGCGCGCCCTTCAGCCGCTCCGCGCACCACTTCCGGTCTTCCGCGGTCGGGCCCCAGGAGTCCTCCGCGGCGGAGAACTTCTCGGGGACGAGCGGCGGAGGGAACGTCGGGTAGGGCTGCGTCGGCCACGCCTCCTCCCCCGGGACCGTGCTCGCCGGAGCCGGCCGCTCCTCGACCGGGTAGATCGGGACGCCGGTGTCGCGGTCGAGGAGGAAGATGCGCCCCATCTTGGTGGCCGCTGCGACCGCCGCGATTTTCCGGCCGGCCTTCCAGACCGTGAGGAGCAGCGGCTGCGCCGCGACGTCGTAGTCCCAGAGGTCGTGGTGCACCACCTGGAAGTGCCACGCGACCTTTCCGGTCGCCGCGCGCAATGCCACGATCGAGTTCGCGTACGAGTTGCTCCCGATCCGTTCACCGCCGTAGTAGTCGGGGCTCGGGCTGCTCGTCGGCACGAACACGAGGCCCCGGGCCGCATCGGCCGAGATCACTCCCCAGGCGTTGGCGGCGCCGGTTCGCTCCGCGCTGTCCCCCTTCCACGTCTTTCGCGCGGGGTCTGCCGGATCCCTCGGGATCGGGTCCCAGCTCCACTTCAACGCGCCGCTCTCGACGTCGTACGCGCGGACGATTCCGCGCTCGAGCTCGACCCCGCGGTTGTCGCCCATCGACGACCCGACCACGACGAGGTCGCCGATCACGGCCGGCGGGGACGTGACCTCGTAGTCGCCGCGGTCGGTGAGCCGGACGCCGACGGACAAGTCGACCTCGCCGCCGGCACCGAAGTCGCGCGCCTTCTTTCCCGTCCCCGCGTCCAGCGCGATCAGCCGCGCGTCGATCGTCGCGACGAAGATCCGACGCTTCTCTCCCGGCTTCGCCGGCCCGGCCGGCCACGTCGAAACGCCGCGGGAGGTGACTTCGCTGAAGCGGGTGCTCCGGCTCACCTGCGGGTCGAAGGTCCACCGCTCCTTTCCGGTTTCCGGGTCGAGCGCGATCACGCGGTCGAACGGCGTGCTCAGGTAGAGCGCGCCGTCCACCACGATCGGCGTGGCCTCGAACGCCGCCTTGTCCCCGACGACGCTCGGCTTCGGGTCCTCTCCCGTGCGATAGGTCCAGGCGACCTTCAGCTGCCGGACGTTCTCGCGCGTGATCTGGTCGGCCGGCGAATAGCGCGAGCCGCCGGCGTCCCGCCCGTAGGCCGGCCAGTCCGCGACGGAGCCGCGCGGCGCCGGGCCCGCGCCGGCCGCCGCCAGCACGAGAACGCCGAGGAAGAGGCGGCGAATCATCGGTGCGCCTCGAACTTCTCGATCTGGTCGAGCGACGGATTCTGGTTTTCGACGTAGGTCTTCAGCTGCGCGAACTCCTCTTCGACCGGCATCGTCCGCTGGAACATCATCAGAGTCCCCTGCCGCGACCACCGCGGGCCGAAGTGGTACACGGCCGCGTACATCAGCTTCGCCTTCTGCTCGGCGAGGCCGCCCGCCCGGCACGCCTCGTAGAACATGCGGTGCACGTCCTCCCACGGACGGTCGCGCTTCACGCACGCGACGTCGTGAACCACCGACGCGTTGCGGTATTCGCCGGTATAGGGAGAGCCCACGACGCTCCAGAGGACCTGCGGGATCGAGGCGCCGTCCACGACCGAGCCCTTCGGCGCCGGCCACGTGATCCCCTTCGGGTCGACGTACGAGAAGTCGTCGAGGAGGCGCATCTTCCGGTCCGGCTCGATCCACTCGGTCTTGACCGTGCCGACGAAGTGGCCGAACGGGCCGGGCTGCGCGCAGCCGCCAATGAAGAGGAGCAGGAGGCTCGCCGCCCCGAGGCGCTTCACGCGAGCTCCTTGCGCATCGGGACGAAGTCGATCGTGATCCCGTCCCGGAGGTCGTGCCGCGTGCGCTCGTTCCCGAAGTAGCCGGCGGCGCGGTAGAAGCGCTCCCCCGGGAGCGTGGCGAGGAGCTCGGTCGACCGGAACCCGTGCTCGCGCGCCTCCGACTCGCAACGGTCCAGGATCGCGCGGCCGATCCCCCGCCGCGCCCAGTCCGGGTGGACGAAGAACGCGCGGATCCGCGCGGCGTCCCGGGCGGGATCGAGGAGAGTCGACTGGCGGCCGGCCCGGGCGTCGCCGCCGTAGAGGGTGGCGCGCCGGCTCCAGCCGCCGCAGCCGACCATCTGCCCGTCGACTTCCGCGACGAAGTACGTCCCGTCGCGAATGAGCTCGCTGTCCACGCCGAAGGCGTCGCCGAGCGCGGCCTCGACCTGCCCTTCCGTGTAGTCGCCGCGCGACAGGCCCCGCGCGGACCGCGCGATCAGCTCCTCGAGCGCGGGACGGTCCTCGAGCGTCGCCGGGCGCAGGAAGAGAGCTGGGGCCACGGCGCCGTCAGAGTCGGTCACGCGCGTCGACCGGAATTTTCATCGCCGAAGAGTGATTCCGGACGCTCAGGGTGATCGGAATCCTGGCAGTCTGGGTCGAAACCTTCCTCGCGGGACTCCTCGCAGGGCCGGGAGCACTGGTGAGCCGCCCGGCCGCCCTGGCCACCATTCCGCGTCCGGACCACACGGTCGTCGTCATCATGGAAAACCACTCGTATTCGAGCGTCATCGGCAACGGCAGCGCCCCGTACATCAACTCTCTCCGGACCGAAGGCGCAAGCTTCACGAACAGCCATGGCGTCGGTCACCCGAGTGAACCGAATTATCTGGCTCTTTTCGAAGGGGCGACCGAGAACCTGACCGACGACAGCTGCCCCCACACGTATTCCGCGGCCAACCTCGGCAGCGAGCTCCTCGCGAGCGGCCAGAGCTTCGTGGGGTACAGCGAGTCGATGCCCTCCGACGGCTACACGGGTTGCACGAGCGGCCGGTACGCCCGGAAGCACAACCCGTGGGTCAATTATCGAAACGTCCCGGCAAGCAGTAACCGGACGTTCGACGCTTTCCCGTCGGATTTCGACGCGCTGCCGACCGTGTCCTACGTCGCCCCCAACCTCTGCAACGACATGCACGACTGCAGCGTCGCGACCGGCGACGCCTGGCTTCGCAGCCGGATGGACCCGTACGTCCAGTGGGCGAAGACGCACAACTCGCTCTTCGTCCTCACATTCGACGAGAGCGACACTTCCACCAACCAGGTACCGACGATCTTCGTGGGGCCGATGGTCCAGGCGGGAGACTACGGCGAGCGGGTCGACCACTACCGGACGCTTCGAACCCTGGAGGAGATGTACGGCGTGCCGGCGACCGGCATCTCCGCGAGCTCGGAGCCGATCGCGAGCGCCTGGCAGAGCGCTCCACCCGCGGACACGCCCACTCCGACTCCAACCGGGATCGGGGTCCAGGAGACCCCGACGCCCATTCCGCGGGCCCCGGTCATCCGGCTCCAACGGCCTCCGGTCCACGGTCCGACCCCGCTTCCCGGGCCCTAGCTCCCGGAGAGGTCACGCCAGCCACCGGGCGAGCTGCTCCGCCGTCGCATTGCCGCCGGAGAGCACGGTCGCCACGAGGAGTCCCCGGAATTTCTCGCGGTGCGCGATCACGGCCGCGAGCCCCGCCGCGCCGGCCGGCTCGAGCACGACGCCGAGCTCCCGGTGCGCGCGGCGGATCGCCTCCACGAGGAGGTCGTCCTCGACGAGGAGAACGTCGTCCACGATCCCGGTCAGGTCTTCGACGGCCTCCGGGAACGGGTTCGTGACCGCGATGCCGTCGGCAATCGTGTCGGCCCGCTCGATCTGCTCGACGCGCCCCTTCCGCAGGGATCGCTCCATGGCCGCGGCGCCGGCGGCGCACACCCCGATCATCCGGGTCGCGGGGCGCTTCGCCTTGATCCACCGCGCGATTCCGGCCAACAGAGCGCCGTCCCCGAGCGGGACCACGACGGCGTCGAACGGGTCCGGCCAGCGGAAGAGCTCCATGCCGATCGTCCCGGCCCCCTCCGCGATCTCGACCTGGACGCCGTCTTCGACCAGCCGCGCTCCATTCGTCCTCGCGAACTCGGCCGCCGCGTCGTGCGCTTCGTCGAAGTCCCTCCCGACCTGCCGGACCTCCGCGCCCAGCGCCCGCATGCGCTCGACCTTCAGAGGATTGGCGCTCGTCGCCGAAAAGATCGTGATCAAAAATCCGCGCTTCCGGGCCGACCAGGCCATTCCCTGGCCGAAGTTCCCGGCCGTCGCGCAGGTCAGACGCGGCTTCCCATCGAGGGAGGCCATCAGAAACTCCGTTCCCCGCGCCTTGAAGGAGCGGATCGGGTTCAGGGTCTCGACCTTGACGACGAGGCGACACCCCAGGGATGCCCCCAGGGACTCCGCCGGGAACTGGGGTGAGTCGAGGAAGATCGGGTCGATGACGGTCGCGGCCTGCGCGATCCGTTCGAGCGAGAGGCGGCGGTGGGTCATCCCTCGAAAACTCCTGAAATGCGGGGACGAATCCTATCGCCGACGGCGTTACCATTCGGCCGTGGCGGCGCCGCGTCGGAAGTGGACGATCCTCGCGTCGATACTCTGTGCGGGCGTCGCCGTCTCCATGGCTTCCGCCGAGCCCGCCGGGTTCCGGGAGCCCGCGGCGGGCGCCCGACTCGAGCCGGGAACGGTCGTCGGCGTCGCGTGGACCCCCGGAGAGATCGGAGCACGGGATTTCGACGAGATGGAACTCGTTCTCTCTCTCGACGGCGGCCGCTCCTTCCCGCTCCGTCTGACCCGCGACATCTCCCCCGACGCGGAGTCCGTCCGCTGGCGGGTCCCGCGGCTTCCGAGCGCGCACGCGCGTCTCGCCCTGCGGGTCGGCCGAGAGGAGCGCGAGGAATCGGAGACGGTGCGCCTTGTCGGAGGCGAGTTCACGATCCTCGAAGGGAGCCACGATCCGCTCGAGGAGCTGCGGCGCGTCCGCGGCGAGTGGCGCACCCGCGAGGCCGCCGGGTCGGCCGGCGAAGGGATCGAGCCCGGCCTGTCCGGCGCTTTGCCGCGCGTCCATGCCGCGTTCCCGTCGGAGGGCGCCGCGCTTCCGCCTTCGTCCTCCGCCTCCCTGCCGGACCGCGGCCGCGGCCAGGCGCTCGAGCTTCGCGTCGCAAGCGCGCCGGGCCGGACGGCGGCGACCCCCTCTTTCCGCAGGGATCTCTCCCTCCCGCTGAGGCAATAGACCCTCCTTTCTCTTCGGCCCGATTCGGCTCGAGCGAAGGAGGAATCCCATGCGTTCCCGGAACGCAGCTATATTATTGATTACCATAGCGTGGGGCGCGGCGGCGGCGAGCTCCGCCCAGACCACTCCGACGCCCTCGCCCACCCCGACGCCCGGCCCCGTTCGGGAAAACGTCGTCGTGTCCGCCAGCCGAGGCCCCGAGATCGAGACGGAGATCCCGGGCCAGGCCAACGTCATCACCGGGGACGAGATTCGCCGCCGCAACGCCCGCACGCTCGCCGACGCGCTCCAGGACGTGGTCGGCCTCGACACCGGCGACGGCAGCGACAACGGGTCCCGCCTCCCCAACATCGGCCTCTGGGGCCTGAAAGAGTTCGACGCACTCCTCGTCATGGTGGACGGCGTCCCGGTCGGCGGCCCGTTCAACCCGTCGCTCGCCCAGATCAACGTCGAAGACATCGATCACATCGAGATCGTCAAGGGGCCGCAGGGAACGCTCTACGGCGTCTCGGCGTTCGCCGGCATGATCCAGGTCTTCACGCGACCGGGCGCGGCGGGAACCGAGGTCCGCCTCTCCGGCGGCTCCTTCTCCAACCGGCGCCTCTCCGCGTCGCAGGGCCTCGAGTTCGGTGCGTCGAAGCTGCGCCTCTTCGGCGCGTTCGAGCGCTCCGACGGCTGGCAGGACCGGACGGACTACCGCGACGACCGCGGGGGCCTGCGGTTCGACACGCCGGTCGCCCGAACCGGCCATCTGTCCGTCATCTTCAACCTGATTCGCAGCACGCAGTTCTTCGGATCACCCGTCCCGGTCGAGGACGGCGAGGTGCTTCCGGGATTCCGGATCGACCGGAACTACGCGGTAGGCGGCGCGCGCCTCGACCACCGCGTCTCAGCGCTGACGGCGAACTGGCAGCAACCGCTGTCGTCCAACCTCCTTCTCGAAAACGTCCTCGGCGTGACGCGGGACGACCAGATCTCCATCCGTTCCTTCGTGGGTGAGGTCGACGGCAACGAGGCCGGCGCGGAAGGCGTGGCCCTCCGGCCGCGCGAGACCGACGTCTACGACGACCTGCACCTCGTGGCGAACTTCGAAGGGGCCGGAAAGCACCGGCTCGTCGCCGGAACCGCTTTGACGTGGGGGCGGACCACCGCGAAGGGCGAAGGCTTCGACATCGAACTCGAGGTCGACCCGGTCGACGTACCCGACTTCGCCGACACCCCGGCGGGAGACCACCGCTCGTTCGTCGACCGCCGGACGTTCCTCGGCTTCTACGTCAACGACGAGTGGACGCCGGTCCGCTTCCTGACGGTGACCGGCGGCGCCCGGTACGACCACGTCGCGGAAAAGCTCTTCGCGAAGGGGCAGGAGGTCGGCGATCCAGAGGCTGACATCTCCCGCGACGAGCGCTCTGAGGGTCACTGGTCCGGCGGGATTTCCGTCCTGGCGCGGCTCGCGGACAACCTCGCCGGGCCGGTCAACGACGTCCACCTCTACGTGGCGGCGAAGTCGGCGTTCAAGCCGGCCGCGCCCAACCTGACGGAGGCCGAGGACGCCGAGATCCTGGAGCCCGAGCGCACGCGCAGCGGCGAGGTCGGGGTGAAGACACGGTGGCTCGACCGCCAGATCTCGTTGGATGCGTCACTCTTCCACATGATCTTCAAGAACCTCGTGGTCTCGAACGTCGGTCCGGACGGCCTGCCGCGCCTGATCAACGCGGGCAGCGAACGGTTCCAGGGGGGCGAGGTCGACCTGCGCTATCGCCCGAACGCATTACCCGGGCTGGCTTTTTCCGCGGGCTACGCGCACCACGACGCGCGATTCATCGAGTTCTCGTTCTTCAACGCGGAGGGGGAGCTCCGCGTCGTGGACGGCAAACGGCTGGAGCTCGCGCCGCGCGACCTCTGGAGCACGCGCCTCGAGTACGCCTCCGGGAAAGGGCCGTCCGCGTTCTTCGCGCTCCGGCACCAGAACCGGCGTCCGCTGAACCGGCGCAACGTCAATTACACCGACTCGTTCTTCGAGAGCGACGCCGGCGTCGGCTGGGACTTCCCGTGGGGGCGGATCTCCGTGGTCGGACGGAACCTCGGAGACAGCCGCCACTACGTCGCGGAGAGCGAGATCGGTGACAGCCAGTTCTACGTGGCGCCGCCGCGCCGGTACACCGCCGAGGTGGCCCTCCACTTTTAGGATCCCGGGCGCGGCAGACGCCCGGCGCTATTTTTTGGACTCGTAGACGACGTAGATCCGGCTGGTGACTTCGCCTTCGATCAACGGTCGCAGCTTGGCCAGGATGCCCTTGCGCTCCTCGGACTTCATGTAGCGGTCGAGGTCCGCGCGGTCTGCCCACAGGGTGACGGAGCCTCGATCTCCGGTGCCGGGGTCGTAGTAGAAGCGGACCCACTTGAGTCCCCGCATGCCGGCGTAGACGCCGGTAATTTCCTCGTCCGTGACTCTCGAGACCTCTTCGAACTTGCCCGGAAGCGCCTTGTAGGTGCTGATGCGGATCACCTGCTCCGCGGGAGCCGCGATCGCCAGAAGGAAGAGAAGCGTCGAACCGATCAGCCGTTTCATGCAACCTCCTTGTGTCGTCCGGAACCGTCCCGGAGCCCGCCCCGCGTGAATCTACTCCCCGAGGTACGCCTCTTTGACCTTCGGGTTCGCGAGGACCTCGTCGGACGAGCCCTCGAGCGCCACGGTTCCGGTTTCCAGAACGTAGGCGCGGTTCGAGTGCTTCAACGCGGCCATCGCGTTCTGCTCGACGAGGAGCACCGGCGTGCCCTCGCGGTGAATCGCCTCGATCGCCTCGAAGATCGTGTGGACGAGGATCGGCGCCAGGCCGAGCGACGGCTCGTCCAAGAGCAGGACCTTCGGCCGCGACATGAGGGCGCGTCCGATCGCCAGCATCTGCTGCTCCCCGCCGGAGAGCGACCCGCCCGTCTGCTTCTCGCGCTCCTTCAACCGCGGGAAGATCGTGAACACCCGCTCGAAGTCCTGCGCTATCTCCTTGCCGTCCCTTCGCGAGTACGCGCCCATCTCCAGGTTCTCGCGGACCGACAGGTTGGCGAAGATCGCGCGGCCCTCGGGCACCAGGATCAACCCGTCACGGACGAGCCGGTGCGTCGGTGTTTCCGCCGTCGAGCGCCCGTGAAACAGGATTTCGCCGCCCGACGCCGGGACGAGACCCATGATGGACCGAAGGGTCGTCGACTTTCCGGCGCCGTTCGCCCCGATCAGAGTCACGATCTCGCCCTGGTCGAGGGTGAGCGAAACTCCCTTGAGCGCCTCGATGGCGCCGTAGGAAACCCGCAGGTCGCGGACCTCGAGCACGCGTTCGGCCGCGGTTTCCGGCGCGGTTCGACTCATGCGCCTCCCAGGTACGCTTCGATGACCTTCGGATTGTTCTGGATCTCGGCGGGCGTTCCGACGGCGATCGTCGCGCCGTAGTCGAGCACGTGGACGGTCTCGCACACCCCCATGACGACCTTCATGTTGTGCTCGACCAAGAGGATCGCCATGTCGAAGTGGTCGCGCACCCACCGGATGAGATCCATCAGCTGGCGCGCCTCCTGCGGGTTCATGCCGGCGGCGGGCTCGTCGAGGAGGAGGAGCCGCGGCAGGGTCGCCATGGCGCGGGCGATTTCCAGGCGACGCTGGCTTCCATAAGGCAGGTTCTTCGCCTTCTCGCCCCCGAACTGCTCGAGGTGAAAGATCTTCAGGAGCTCCCGGCTCTGCTCGTCCACGCGCCTCTCTTCGGAGTGGTGCGCCGGAGTCCGGAAGACCGCGGATCCCAGATCCGCTGTCTGCCGGCAGTGGGCCGCGACCTTGACGTTTTCGAGCACCGTCATCTCGCCGAAGAGCCGGATGTTCTGGAACGTCCGGGCGATGCCGCGGCGGGTGATCTTCCCGGAGCGCTCCCCCACGATCGAGTGCTCCTTGAAGCGGATCGCACCGGAGGTCGGACGGTAGACGCCCGTGATGACGTTGAAGACGGTCGTCTTGCCGGCGCCGTTGCGGCCGATCAACCCGTAGAGCTGACCCGGCTCGAGCGCGAGGTCGAGCGCGTTGACAGCGACGAGGCCGCCGAAACGCATCGTGACGCCGGAAAGCTCCAGAAGCGCCATGGACGCTCAGGCCGCCACGGCCGGCGGCGGCGGCTCGGACGCGCGGCGGCGCTTTCCCAGGAAGTGGCGCAGCTCCCGGTGCCCCAGGATGCCCTGGGGGCGGACGATCATCAGGATGACGAGCAGGAGCGAGAACGCGACCATGCGGTACTGCGCGAACTGCCGGAGGCCTTCGGTCAAGGTGATGTAGAGGACGGCTCCGAGTACCGAGCCGGTGATCGACCCGAGCCCGCCGATGACGATCATGATGATGATCTCGAACGAACGGATGAACGTGAACGAGTTCGGGTGCAGATAGATGAGGTAGTGCGCGAAGAGGCCGCCGGCCACTCCGGCCATCGCGGAAGACACGACGAACGAGAGGACCTTGGCGCGGGTCGTGTTGACGCCCATGGCCTCCGCCGCGATCTCGTCCTCCCGGATTGCGATCAGGGTCCGGCCGAAGGACGAGCCCACGATCCGGGTCACCACAGCGACGGTTCCCGCCGCGAAGAGGTAGATCCAGAAGAAGTTCGCGAGCTTCGGCATGCCGCCCAGACCGCGCGCACCGCCGACCGCATCGATGTTCACGATGAAGACCCGGATGATCTCTCCGAACCCGAGCGTCACGATCGCGAGGTAGTCGCCGCGCAGCCGCAGAGAGGGGACGCCGACCAGGAACCCGGCGGCGCCGGCGCACAGCGCCCCCACGGCGAGAACCGCGAGCAGCAGCAGGCTGTTCTGCACGGCCTCGGGCGCGAAGGAGACGACGCCGCGAATCCGGTCTCCGAAAGTGATGGACAGAAAGGAAGAGACGTACGCGCCGATCGCCATGAACCCCGCGTGTCCGATCGAGAACTGGCCCGTGAATCCGTTGATGAGGTTCAAGCTCACCGCCAGGATGATGTTGATCCCGGCCAGACAGAGGACCTGGAGGAAGTACGGCGAGATCGAGACCGACTCGATCAGGCTTCCCGTCAGGAGTCCGCTCACGACGAACAGGACCGCAACGAGGGCGACGGCTCGGACGAGAGCCTTCACACCTTCTCCTTCTGCGCGCGTCCCAGGATGCCCTGGGGTCGCAGCAGCAGGACGAGGATCAGGATGCCGAACGCGATGGCGTCGCGGTAGGTCGAGGACAGGTAGCCGACGACCATGACCTCCGACGTGCCGATCAGCAGGCCTCCCAGGACCGCGCCCGGCACGTTGCCGATGCCGCCGAGGACCGCGGCGACGAAGGCCTTCAGACCGTAGTTGATCCCCATGAGCGGGTCGATCTTGGGAATTTGCATCCCGATCAGGACTCCGGCCGCGGCCGCGAGCGCCGAGCCGAGCGCGAACGTGATCGCGATGATCCGGTCGGTCGAGATCCCCATGAGCTTCGCGGCGTCGAGGTTGAACGAGACCGCCCGCATCGCCTTGCCAGTCCGGGTCTTCAGGATGAAGAAGCGCAGGAGGATCATGAGGATGACCGAGACCGCGATGACCGTGAGCTGCTCGCTGGTCAGCCGGACCCCGGCGACGAGGAAATCGGCGCGCGGCGCGAGAGACGGGAAGAACTTCGGGTCCGGCCCGAAAACGAGCTGCGCCGCGTTCTCGATGAACAGGGAGACGCCGATCGCCGTGATGAGGAGCGTCAACCGCGCCGCCCGCCGGACCGGCCGGTAGGCGAAGCGCTCGATGAAGATGCCGATGATGGCGCAGAAGACCATCGCGCCGAGCATGACGAGGAGGGCACCCACGAGCGACGGCTCGCTCCCCTTCAACTTCCGCGAAAGGTAGTACCCGGCGTAGGCGCCCAGCATGTAAACGTCGCCGTGCGCGAAGTTGATGAGCCGCAGCACGCCGTAGACCATGGTGTAGCCGAGCGCGATCAGGGCGTAGATCGACCCCAGGGAGAGGCCGTTGACGAGTTGCTGGAGAAACGTCGTCATCTGGGGACAGACCCCAATTTCCCGAGCAGTCCGGCGGAACCGGAAGAGGAGACGGAAATTGGGGTCTGTCCCCTCTGACCCCGTCCGCCCTAGGTCCCTGTCGGCTTGACCGTGGTCACGTAGACGAACTTGCCGTTCTCGATCTTGAGGACGACGGCGGGCTTGACCGCGTTGCGCTCGTTGTTGATCGTGATCGTTCCGGTCACGCCCGGGAAATCCTTCGTCTGAACGAGAGCGTCGCGGACCTTGTCGCCCTTGGGCGACCCCGCCCGCTTCATCGCATCGGCCAGGATCCGCGCCGCGTCGTATCCGAGCGCGGCGAGAGCGTCCGGAACCTGGTTGAACCGCTTGCGGTAGTCGGCCACGAACTTCTGCACCGCCGGAGACGGATCGTCGACCGAGTAGTGGTTCGAGAAGTGGCACCCGTTCAATGCCTCGCCGCCGATCTCCCAGAGGCGCGGCGAATCCCACCCGTCGCCGCCGATGAGCGGCACCGTGATGCCGAGCTCCCGCGCCTGGCGCGCGATGGTGGCGACCTCCGTGTAGTAGCCGGGGACGTAGATCGCCTCCGGGTTCGCGGACTTGATCTGCGTCAGCTGGGCGCGGAAGTCGGAGTCCCCCTCGCTGTAGGACTGCTCCGCCACGATCTCGCCCCCGTAACCCTTGAAGTGCTGCCGGAAGAACGTCTGCAGTCCGACGGAGTAGTCGTTGCGCACGTCCGAAAGGATCGCGACCTTCTTGACCTTGAGGATCTCCCAGGCGATGCGCGCCCCGACCTCGGCCTGGAACGGGTCGGTGAAGCACACCCGGAAGATGTAGTTGCCGACCTGGGTGACCCGGGGGTTGGTGGACGACGGCGAGATCATGGGAACGCCGTTGGCCTGGCAGATGGGCGCGGCGGCGAGGGACCGGGACGAGGAGACCTCGCCCAGCATCGCGACCACGTGATTCTGGTTGATCAGCTTCGTGACGGCGGTTGCGGCCTCTTCCGGCTTGGACTGGTCGTCCTCGACCGCCACCCGCACTTTCTTGCCCAGGACGCCGCCCGCCGCGTTGATTTCGTCGAAAGCCATCTGGATGGCGTTGTTGGTGGACTGTCCGAAGGTGGCTGTGGTCCCGGTCAGGGACCCGTACTCGCCGACGAGGATCTCGTCGCCACCCCCCCGCTTGCAGCCCGCCGGCAGAAGGACGATGGCGGCGACTGCGGCGATCAGAAGACCCGCCCGAAGCACGTTGGATTTCATTCTCGGAATCCTCCTCGTCGAGTCGTCAGAAAAGATTGCGTATTCTTTCGCAGAGCCCGAAGCAAAGTCAAAACCTCAATTCGATCAGATAGTTGAGCTACAATCGGTCCGGGCGCGACCGGGACGCGGGCCGACGATTCGGCGCCTCCCGAGAGTCCGCAGGCAACGAGGCGTCGGGTTATCGAAGCGACGCCCGTGGAGAACGAACCGCTGGAATCCGACACGCCGATCCTGACCTCGCCCGCCGCGGAAGCGGGAGGCAACGTTCCCGAAGAGATCCTTCCCCGAGTCCGCCCCAGAAGCGAGCATCCCATCTCGCGCAAGGACATCGATCCGGACGCGTTGAAGGTGCTCTACCGGCTCCGAACTTCCGGGCACAAGGCCTACCTCGTGGGGGGAAGCGTGCGGGACCTCCTGCTCGGCCGGACGCCCAAGGACTTCGACATCGGGACGGACGCGCCGCCGCAGGCGGTGCGCCGCCTCTTCCGCAACTGCCGGCTGATCGGCCGGCGGTTCCGCCTCGCCCACATCCTGTTCGCCGAAGGGAAGGTCATCGAGGTCGCGACCTTCCGGCGCCGCCCCGAGCCGCTCGATCCGGAGGCGCCGGAGCTCCTCATGACGTCCGACAACGTGTTCGGTACGGCGCGGGAGGACGCGCTGCGGCGCGACTTCACGATCAACGGGCTCTTCTACAACATCGCCGACTACTCCGTGATCGACTACGTCGGCGGCCTGGACGACCTGGACGCCGGCCTGATCCGGACGATCGGCGACGCGGACGTCCGGTTCCGCGAGGACCCGGTCCGGATGATGCGCGCGGTCGAGTTCGCCAGCCGCCTCGGCTTTGCCATCACTCCGGAGGCGTACGAGGCGATCCTCGATCACCGGAAGGAGATTGCGAAGTCCGCGCCGCCCCGGGTGACCGAAGAAATCTCCCAGTCGTTGCGGGGCGGGCACGCGCTGCCCACGTTCCTGCTCCTGCGCGAGGTCGGACTCCTCGACGTCCTCCTGCCCGAACTCGCCTCCGTTCTCCGGGAGATCGACCCCGACCACCCCCATGGGACCGGCCACCTCTTCTGGGCGCTGCTCGACGTCCTGGACGCCGAGAGGCGGCGCGGCCGCGTCTTCGACGACGCCGTCCTGTTCTCGCTCTTCTTCCTGCCGGTGGTCCGGTCGCGCCTGCAGGGACTGCGGCTGTCCGAGCCGGATCCGGGTCGGATGATCCCGATCCTGGAGGAGATCGTGACCCCGGTCTCCATCCGGATGTCGCTTCCCAACGCGGTCTCTCACCGGATCAAGGGGGCGCTGGCAACGGTCGGCCGCCTCTCGCACCGGCCCGACGGCAAGGTCGCGACCCGCCGGATCGCCCTCCGGGAAGCGTTCCCCGCGGCGCTCGACCTCTTCGAGCTGAACGCGATGGCCACGGGACGAGGCGATGACCTGGTGCAGGAGTGGAGGACGCTCGACCAGAGGATGAAAGGTGCCCGGGACCACTTCATTGCGGCGAACCCGCCGCCCGCGCGGCGAAGGCGACCCCGCGGTGGAAGAAGGCGTCGTTGAAGGCCGCCGGACCGGATCCCGGGCCCGGACACCTCGCATAAACTCGTCGCATGTTCCTCTCCAACAACTTCCTCGGCATCCCCGAGGCGGAAAACACGCTGGCCGGCGCCCGCGTCGTGGTCCTCCCGGTGCCGTACGAGCGGACCGTCTCCTACGGCGTCGGGACCCGCAACGGCCCGGCCGCGATCATCGAGGCGTCCCGCTACGTGGAGCTCTACGACGACGAGCTCGACGAGGAAGTCGCGAACGTCGGAATCCACACGATGGCGCCGTGGCTCCCGCAGTGGCTGGATCCGGAAGCCTGCGTGGAGGGGCTCGAAGGCATCGTTTCCGAGCTCCTGACCCTCCCGCGCTTCG